>ENA-OPCD01001964-OPCD01001964.1-human-gut-metagenome-genome-assembly--contig:-NODE-1964-length-15094-cov-2.704635_pt1 | contig 15094 bp, 9 predicted proteins | sample MGYA00241560_ERZ501471 | MGnify/ENA primary metagenome ERZ501471 (study PRJEB25962, sample SAMEA2042578) | human gut metagenome | biome: human gut; feature: human-associated habitat; material: faeces...
AAATTTAAATCACGATGGAATTTACTCTTGCACTGGAATTTACTTTTTCAAGTCAGCTGTCAGACTCGGGAAGAAAATCTGGTGAATTTAATGGGGAGATTTACCAATATGATCTTAGACCATTTGGAATCACGAATTTAATGTGTTATTACAAATAAATATTAAAATTAAACAACGTATACTCTTCTTAATCTACTATTTTTTATAAGATTAAGAAGAGTATATTTGCATTTTGACTTGTTTTTTGCCACAAATACCGTTATACTTTACTTAAAGTGTATAAAAAACAGAGATTAAGAAAAGTATAACGATATAATATATTTTGGGTGTAGGTACAGGATGCTTGTAGGTAGAGAAAAAGAATTACATTTATTGCATGATATACAAAATGATGATAGCTCGCATTTTGTGGCAGTATACGGGCGAAGGAGAGTGGGAAAGACCTTTCTGATACTTGAGGCTTTTGGCTATAGATTTGCATTTCAGCATGCCGGTCTATCAGAGGGAGGAATGAAGGAGCAGATATATGCGTTTACGTCATCTCTAAAAGATGCAGGGTATGAAGTGAAAAAGCAGCCCCAAAACTGGCTTGAGGCATTTGAAGCATTAAAGGATGTCATAAGATTGTCGAGTGAAAAGAAGAAAATAATATTTATTGATGAGCTGTCGTGGATGGACACACAAAAGAGTGATCTTATGGTTGCTTTGGAGAATTTCTGGAATGGATTTGCTTCTGCAAGAAAAGATATAGTCCTTATAGTGTGCGCGTCAGCCACATCATGGATGCTCTCAAAGGTCGTACACAACAAAGGTGGATTGTATAACAGATTGACAGAGCAGATACATCTGCGCACATTCTGCCTCAGGGAGTGTGAAGCGTATGTAAAAGCTGCCGGGCTGGCATTAAACAGAAATCAGATATTGCAGTATTATATGATTTTTGGCGGAGTACCTTACTATTGGGGATTTTTGAAAAAGGGATTAAGCCTTTCACAGAATATTGATAGTATATTGTTTGAAAAGGATGCGCCCCTGCGCGATGAATTTAAGTATTTATATGCTTCTGTATTCAAAAAACCGGAGAACTATGTAAAAATAATAGAAGCTCTTGGGACTAAAAAGGTTGGAATGACAAGGGAAGAAATCATTACATCGACCAAAATACCTAATTCGGGAGATCTGACAACGAAGCTCGAAGAGCTTGAAAGCTGTGGATTTATTCGCAAGTACAATGCATTTGGGATGAAAAAGAAAAATGCGATATACCAGTTGATGGATTGCTTTACATTGTTTTATTTCAAATTTTTGAAATCAGAACCGACAGATGAGCATTTTTGGACGAACCAGATTAATACGCACGCAGTGAATACGTGGCTGGGGCTGGCGTTTGAAAGAGTGTGCATGGAGCATGTGGATCAGATTAAGTTTAAATTGGGTATTTCTGGCGTGCTGACAGAGGTAAATTCGTGGTACTGCAAATCAGATCCTGATAATGGCATTTTCGGCTCACAGATTGATATGCTGATTGCCAGAAAAGATCAGGTGATTAATTTGTGCGAGATGAAATATTCGCAGTCAGAATATACCATAACGGAGAAAGTGGACAGGAGCATTAGGAATAAAATAAGTGATCTGAGAGTGGTTTCCGGTACAAAGTATGCGATATACCCAACACTTATTACAACCTATGGTGTAGTGGAAAACTCGTATTCGCAGGAGCTGCAGTCGGTTGTTATGATGGATGATCTGTTTGCCTGAGATAAAAAATTAAAAACCCCATAAATTCCTGTTGACAGATAGGGATTCATGGGGTATATTTATATCAACAATTAATTCATACAAATACAGTATGAATATAGGAGATTAAAACAAAGCATTAACATTACAATGACATCAAGGAGGACACAAACATGTCAAACATTTATCAGGGAACATTAGGACTTATTGGAAATACACCGCTTGTAGAGCTTACACACGTAGAGAAGGCATACGGACTTGAGGCAAGACTTCTTGCAAAGCTTGAGTACTTCAACCCGGCAGGATCAGTAAAGGATAGAATCGCAAAAGAGATGATCGAGCAGGCAGAGAGAGACGGAAAGCTCAAGCCGGGCTCAACAATTATCGAGCCAACATCAGGAAATACAGGAATCGGACTTGCCGCAATCGCAGCAGCAAAGGGATATAAGATTATCATCGTTCTTCCTGAGACAATGTCCATCGAGAGAAGAAACATCATCAAGGCATATGGCGCAGAGCTCGTGCTTTCAGACGGTACAAAGGGTATGAAGGGAGCCATCGCCAAGGCAGAGGAGCTTCATGAGCAGATTCCTGACAGCTTCATTCCGGAGCAGTTTGAGAACCCTGCAAACCCGGAGGCACACAGAAAGACAACAGGTCCTGAGATCTGGAACGATACAGACGGAGCAGTCGATATCGTGATCGCAGGCGTCGGAACAGGCGGAACACTTTCCGGAATCGGTGCTTACTTAAAAGAGCAGAAACCGGAAGTTCAGATCGTAGCATTGGAGCCGGCTTCCTCACCGGTACTTTCAGAAGGAAAAGCAGGCCCGCATAAGATTCAGGGAATTGGAGCCGGATTCGTTCCGGATACATTAGATACCAAGATCTATGACGAAATCTACAAAGCAGAAGCAGACGAAGCATTTGAGACAGCAAAACTTCTTGCTAAGAAAGAAGGAGTTCTGGTAGGTATTTCATCAGGAGCTGCACTTGCAGGAGCTATCGCACTTGCAAAACGTCCGGAGAACAAAGGAAAGACAATCGTAGCATTACTCCCAGATTCAGGTGACAGATATTATTCAACACCATTATTTACAGAATAAAAAGATATAGAATTCGAAACAGAACGGACAGTATCAACAAATAACGATAAAATTATGAAGAAAAAGGAGATCAACCCAATGAGCGAAAAAATCACAAGAGAGAATAGAGAGTTAAAATTTGAAACATTACAGTTACACGTAGGACAGGAAAGTCCGGATCCGGTTACAGATGCAAGAGCAGTGCCGATCTATCAGACATCTTCTTATGTATTCCGCAACAGTGATCATGCAGCAGCACGTTTTGGACTGGCAGATGCAGGTAACATTTACGGACGTCTTACAAACCCTACAGAAGACATTTTCGAAAAACGTATTGCAGCACTGGAGGGCGGAGTTGCAGCACTGGCAGTAGCATCCGGAGCAGCAGCAGTAACATACACGATCGAGAATCTCGCACAGAACGGAGATCATATCGTAGCAGCTAAGAATATTTACGGTGGATCATTTAACCTGTTAGAGCACACACTTCCACAGTACGGAATTACAACCACATTCGTTGACATCTTCGATTATGATGCAGTAGAAGCAGCAATCCAGGACAACACGAAAGCACTCTATATCGAGACACTTGGAAATCCAAACTCAGACGTTGTAGATATTGAGAAGATTGCAAATATCGCGCATGCGCATAAGATTCCGCTCGTTGTAGATAATACATTTGCAACACCTTACCTTGTAAGACCGATCGAGTATGGTGCAGATATCGTTGTTCATTCTGCAACAAAATTCATTGGCGGACATGGAACCGCAATCGGCGGTGTCATCGTCGACAGTGGAAAATTTGACTGGGAGGCATCCGGTAAGTTCCCTGCCATCACGGAACCGAACCCGAGCTATCACGGAATCAGTTTTTCACAGGCAGCAGGTCCTGCAGCATTTGTCACAAGAATCCGTGCAATCTTACTCCGTGACACCGGAGCAACGATTTCACCGTTCCACGCATTTATGTTTTTACAGGGACTTGAAACATTGTCCCTGCGTGTAGAACGTCATGTGGAAAATGCATTAAAGGTTGTAGAGTATTTAAACAATCATCCACAGGTGGAAAAAGTACATCACCCATCCGTTACAGAGGATAAAGAACAGCAGGAATTATACAAAAAATACTTCCCGAACGGCGGCGGTTCAATCTTTACCTTTGAGATCAAAGGGGATGAGCAGAAGGCAAAAGATTTTATTGATAATCTTGAGATCTTTTCCTTACTTGCAAACGTGGCAGATGTGAAATCACTTGTCATTCATCCGGCTTCTACCACACATGCACAGTTAAATGAGGCAGAGCTGGCAGAGCAGGGAATCTACCCGAACACGATCCGTCTTTCCATCGGAACAGAGAATATCAGGGACATCATTGAGGATCTTGATGAAGCATTTAAGGCAGTAAAGTAGAAATAAGTTCCTTATTTTTACTTTGAAGTCTGCAAAAAGCATTGCAGACTTCAGAAATGAAAAATTTCAGAATAGGAGAGGAATATCATGGCAAAAGTTTATCAGAGTGCAACAGATTTGATTGGAAACACACCTTTATTAGAGGTAACAAAATTAGAGAAAAGCAAAGGACTTGAGGCAAAAGTTCTTATAAAACTTGAGTATTTTAACACATCAGGAAGTGTAAAAGACCGTGCTGCATATTACATGGTAAAAGATGCAGAGGAGAAAGGTCTTTTAAAGGAAGGTTCCGTGATCATTGAGCCGACTTCCGGAAACACAGGTATCGGTCTTGCTTCTATCGCAGCAGCAAAAGGATACCGTATCATCTTAACAATGCCGGAGACCATGAGTGTTGAGCGTCGTAACATCTTAAAAGCATACGGTGCAGAGATCGTTTTAACAGAGGGTGCAAAGGGAATGAAAGGTGCGATCGCAAAAGCAGAAGAGCTTGCAAAAGAAATCCCGGGAAGCTTTATCCCATCCCAGTTTACCAACCCGGCAAACGTACAGGCCCATTTCGAGACAACAGGACCGGAGATCTGGGCAGATACAGACGGTAAGGTAGATATCTTTGTTGCAGGTGTTGGTACCGGCGGAACAGTTACCGGTGTCGGACAGTACTTAAAATCACAGAACAAAGATGTAAAAGTTGTTGCAGTTGAGCCGGAGACTTCTCCTGTTCTTTCCAAAGGAACAGCAGGTCCTCACAAGATCCAGGGAATCGGTGCAGGATTTGTTCCGGAGGTATTAGATACCAGGATTTATGATGAGGTATTTCCGGTAGCAAACGAGGATGCATTTACAACCGGAAAAGAGCTTGCAAAAGCAGAGGGTGTATTAGTCGGAATTTCCTCCGGTGCAGCTTTATATGCTGCAATCGAGCTTGCAAAACGCCCGGAAAACAAAGGAAAAACAATCGTTGCCCTTCTTCCGGACAGTGGTGACCGTTATTACTCCACAGCATTATTCGCAGACTAAAGAAAGCGTATCGCCTGAAAAACAGGTAATAGCCTTAAAAATAAATCATAGACAAAAACAGGCAAAAAAGTGTCACATCGTATGGTGTGGCACTTTTTATTTTGTGGCAAGTGTGCTAAAATTACATTTAATACATTATAATCTTTTAACATAAAAGAAATCATTATGGCATAAAGTGAGGACACAGATGGAAGCGAAAAGACAGGATATCGGGATGGATATAGATGAAAATAAAAAAGAAGAAACGCAGAAAAGCACCAGTGCGGTCCGCGAGATTTTAAGCTGGGTACTTACATTTGCCCTGGCGATCGGGGCAGCATTTCTGATCAAGAATTATCTGATCATCAACGCAGATGTGCCGACAGGCTCCATGGAAAATACGATCATGCCGGGGGACCGCCTGATCGGAAATCGTCTCGCATTTTTAAAGGATACACCGGAGCGCGGGGATGTTGTGATTTTCCATTATCCGGATGATGAGGAAGAACTTTATGTAAAAAGAGTGATCGGACTGCCGGGGGAGGAAGTCCGCATTGACGATGGAAAGATTTATATTGATGGAAGTGAAACGCCGCTGGAGGAAGATTATTTGAAGGAAGAATGGACGGTGGCAACAGGACCATATTTATTTGAAGTACCGGATGACTGTTATCTGGTATTAGGGGATAACCGGAATGACTCCTGGGACGCGCGTTACTGGGATAACAAATATGTAAGTATCGATAAAATCCTCGGTAAAGGAGAGGTCATTTACTGGCCGCTGCAGGACATCGGAAAAATCAGATAGCAATCAAAAATGCATAGATTTTAAATGGAAGTGTTTGGAAACAGGCATTGTATGAGATCGGACACAGGGGGATCAGACATGATAACATTTCTTTCAAAGTTTTTTATTAAAGAAAAAGAGGATAAAGGAAAGATCAGACAGGAGTATGGTATTCTCTGCGGTATGGTCGGAATCTTTTTAAATATTCTGCTTTTCTGTGGCAAATTTTTTGCAGGAACGATCAGCCATTCGATCGCTGTGACTGCGGATGCATTCAACAACCTGTCAGATGCAGGATCTTCCGCTGTTACGCTGATAGGATTTAAGCTGGCAGGAGCAAAACCGGACTCGGAGCATCCGTTTGGCCACGGACGGATCGAATATGTATCGGGACTGATCGTTGCGGCAGCAATCCTTCTGATGGCGTATGAACTGATCAGGGATTCTATTATAAAGATCATTCATCCGGAAGAAACAGAGTTTTCCGTAATGGTGGTTGTGATCCTCATTATTTCGATTCTTGTAAAACTGTATATGTATCTTTATAACAGTGGGGTTGCAAAAAAAATTGATTCTGCTGCCATGAAGGCAACGGCAACCGACAGTCTGAGCGATACCTGCGCAACAGCAGTGGTACTTATGGCAGCTTTGATCGGACATTTTACCGGAATCTATGTGGATGGCTATTGTGGTGCATTAGTTGGTGTATTTATCATGTTTGCGGGCATCGGAGCTGCGAAAGATACCTTAAATCCGCTTTTAGGGCAGCCGCCGGAGGAGGAATTTGTGCAGAAGATCGATCAGATCGTAATGGCACATGAGGAGATCTGTGGAATCCATGACCTGATCGTACACGATTATGGCCCGGGAAGACAGATGGTATCACTGCATGCGGAAGTACCTGCGGAGGGCAATATCTTAGAGATCCATGATATTATTGATAATGTTGAAAATGAATTAAAAGAAAAGTTAGGCTGTGATGCGACGATACATATGGATCCGATCGTGACATCGGATGAACATGTCAGCGAGATGAAAGCGGCGGTAATATCTATTATCAAGGGAATTGATGAGCGGATCAATATGCATGATTTCCGCGTTGTAACGGGACCGACACATACGAATATTATATTTGATGTCCTGATACCGTATAAGTTTCAGATACAGGATGATGAGCTGGCAGCACGTATTACATCACAGGTAAGGGAACGTCTTGGAAATAATTATTACGTGGTTATCAAAGTAGATCATTCCTACGTGTAAAGGAGTCGGGCAATTCAGATTTTTACAAAGGAGAAACGTATGCAGACAAGTAACAAAGAACTGATCCTGCTGGTAGATGATGATCCGGGCAATCTCAAAAGAGCACAGACGATTCTGGGGGAAGAATTTCGTATTTCTGCGACTACATCTGGGAAAATGGCATTGTCACTTCTTTCAAAAGTGACACCGGATCTGATCCTTTTGGATGTAAATATGCCGGAAATGAACGGATTTGAAACACTGAAAAAGATTCGGGAACTTGAAAATGGATCTATGATACCGGTTGTGTTTCTGACCGGTGATAATGATGCTGAAACAGAAACAAAATGTTTTGAGGCAGGGGCTATGGATTTTGTCGGGAAGCCGTTTGTTTCCCAGGTATTAGTCAGCCGTGTGAAACGAATTTTAGAGAACAGACAGTACCAGAATCATTTAGAAGAGATGGTCGCCTCGCAGGTTGCGGAAATGACGCGTATGCAGGATGAAGTGATTACCGGTATCGCCAACCTGATCGAGAGCCGTGATGGCAGTACGGGACTTCATGTAAAAAATACCCAGAATTATGTACAGATACTGACAAAAGCGTTGAGGGAAAAGGGGATGTATCCGGATATCCTTGATCATAATTATGAGCTCAATACAGTAAAGGCATCGGTACTTCACGATATTGGAAAAATAAAAACACCAGATGCGATTCTTTTAAAACCGGGACGGCTGACGGACGAAGAGTTTGAAGTCATGAAACAGCATACGGTAGCCGGGTGTGAGATCATTGACCGGATCATCGGAAATGTGGAACATGAGGAATATGTGGATATTGCCAGAAAAATAGCACGATATCATCATGAAAGATGGGACGGTACGGGCTATCCGGATGGATTATCCGGGGAGGAGATTCCGTTATGTGCAAGGATCATGGCACTTGCTGATGTTTTTGATGCATTATATCAGGACCGGTGTTATAAGAAAGCAATCCGTCCCGCATCTAAGGTGTTTGAAATTATAAAGGAAAATAGCGGCTCTCAGTTTGATCCGAACCTTACAGAGATATTTCTGGAATTGCAGCGGGAAATTACAGACATAAGTGAATGAGAGGGGACGTTATGATAAGAGAAATCAAAAAGGACAGGGCGGGAGTGATCCCGTATGTGCTTTATTTCATATATACTGTTTATATGGTAGTGGCAGCAGTTTATTTAAAATGGCCAAGCTGGGTAGCTGCGGTGATAATTTGTGGGCTTTTGGCGAGTATCGGACTTCGGATGCTGACAGGACGGTACAGCAGACTGGCGAAGTTATTTTGTTCTGTTATGATATGGATGAATATTATTTTATATACGGTATTCACGGACGGTTCGTCTCTTACCATGGCAACAGTAGCAGCAAGTGTTGTGATGTTGTCTCTTTTTGATCTGATTGAGATCAATTACGTTTCGCTGGCGGCAACGATTCTTTTGTTTTGTCTTGATACATTCCTGTTAGATAAAGTAAATTATGATAATCCGATACGGGAAATGGAATTTTTTATGCAGTTTTTTGCGATCATTATTCTCGAGATCATGGAAAATAAACAGTTAAAAAACCGTATACAGCATGATATGGAATTCAATGAGACAATGCGTGAACTCGAGGATGCCAAACAGGCAAAAGATGATTTTATGGCAAATATTTCGCATGAGATCCGTACACCGTTAAATTCTATCATCGGAATCGGATCAGAATTACTGGATGCGAAAGTGGATGATACGACAAAGGAACAGCTGTATGATATTACAGTTGCGGGCAGGAATCTGATGTCTTTGGTATCAGATATCCTGGATTTTTCAGAACTTGAAAATGACACGATGGAGCTGGTGGAAGAACCATATAACATTACGTCTGTGATCAATGATGTGGTTAACATGGCACATGTGTGGAATAAAGAAAAGAATCTTGAGATCATTGTGGATTGTGAGGCGGATATTCCGAATAACCTGCTTGGAGACAGTCAGAAAATATATCGCATTATCTTAAATCTCATCAACAATGCGATCAAATTTACAGATGCCGGTGGTGTCATTTTGTTTGTCGGCGCCCGCAAGGAATCATACGGCATCAATCTTATGGTAAAGGTGAAAGATACCGGAATCGGGATGAGCGAAAAAAATATAGATGCACTGGAAAACACATACAATCAGGTAGATACGACCCGTGACCGGCGTGCGGGGGGCATTGGCTTAGGTCTTGCAATCTCACGTAAAATGATTGCAAAAATGAATGGACATATGCATATTGAGAGTGTTCCTGATGCAGGGACGACGGTTTCTATTATCATTCCACAGAGAGTACTGACGGATATGCCGCTTGTATCCGTGCGTGATGCCGGAGATAAAAAGATCATTTTTTATATGGATCTCGAGAGATACCGTTTCGGACAGCTTCGTGACGGATATCTTGAATGTATCCAGAGGATGGTCGATCAGCTTCATGTAGATGCCGTGCGCTGTTCGACCATGCATGAACTAAAAAACCGCATCGATCATGAAAATTATCAGTTTTTGTTTGTTGCGGATGTCGAATATTTTATAGATCAAAGTTATTTTGACAGCCTGACTGCAAAAATGAAAGTTGTTGTCATGGCAAACAGGGATTGTGATCTGCAAAAAATCGGACCGGAAGTTCTGCTTATCTATCGCCCGATGCATGTATTCTCGGTTGCAACCATTTTGAATGGAGAAAAACTTCAGCAGGACGCATATGACGAACGGTGGCATCATGACAGATTCCGTGTAAAAGGAGCCAAAATTCTTGCAGTGGATGACAGTGCCATGAATTTAAAAGTTGTTTCAAGTCTGTTAAGCCATTATGGCATCACGATCGATACGGCATTGAGCGGTAGTGAGGCAATTGATAAAATCAGTGACAGAAGCTATGATCTCGTGTTTATGGATCATATGATGCCGGAAATGGATGGCGTGGAATGTATGCACAGGATTCATGAATTACCGCGGTTCCGTGAACGGAAAATACCGATCATTGCACTGACAGCCAACGCCATAGGCGGAGCCAGAGAGATGCTGATCAGGGAAGGATTCGATGATTTTGTTGCGAAACCGATTGAAAAATCTGCGATGGAACGTGTCCTTCGCAAATATTTAAGCATGTTTATTGAAAAAGATACGGGAGAGGAACAGGTTACCTGCAAGACAGAAGAAAACAGTGGATTATCCGGACAATTCAAAGAAGGAAGGAAAGAATTTGAGGCTGCAGGAATTGACCGCCGGCTTGGGCTTTCCTACTTTGACAATAATGAAGCGGATTATATGGAGATCGTGCAGTGTTTTTATGAACAGGGAAGAAGTCAGATCCAGACATTACAGGAGCTGTATGATAAAAAAGACTGGGAAAATTATAAGATCAATGTACATTCCCTGAAAGGACAAAGTCTTACGATCGGTGCAAAAGAGCTTTCAAAAAGGGCAAAGAGGATGCAGGAGGCATGTGAGCATGGGGATGAAAATTATATCATACAAAACCATACGGAGCTGATCGCAGACTATTGTTCGATCCTTGATGGGCTGTCTAAGTATGTGGCGGTGGGGGAAGAAAAAAATCCAGTGCAGAAACTATCGGCAGCAATCGACAATTTTGACCAGGCAGAGGCAATGAAGCTGCTAGAGATGATAAAAAATGAGATGGGCAGTTCGATGGCGGATTCGGATACACAGTTGATCGCTGATATGGAAGCCCAGATTGAACTGTTTGATTTTATCAGTGCTGCGGAAACATTAAAAAAATGGGGAGGTGCGGACAATGAGTAAGCTGAGTGACAGAATTATCCAGGTACTGATCCGGAAAGATGTTTCAATTCATGCACAGTTATTCCGCTTTATGTCGCTGCTTGGAACGATCGCGATGGCAGTGGGGGGAGTTTATACGCTTGCCGAGGGAATGGAGATAAAAAATGTCGCAGCATTATTTGCCGGGGCGCTTTTTATGGGCATGCTTTTCTGGGCAGGAAATAAATTCCAGCAATATGATCTCTGTTCTTTCATTCTGATGTCAGGGCTGAATGGAATTTTTCTTCCAGTTACGTTTCTGCGCTCCGGAGGCTTAAAAAGCGGTATGCCGCTTTGGTTTGTTCTTGGTTTCATCTCGCTTTTTTTCCTGCTGCGGGGGAAAAGTCTTGTCGCGGGAACTGTTATAACGATCATTGCGGATGCGTATTGTTTTTACACTGCATATGTTCATCCGGAACGGATCACTTATATGGAATCGGAATCTGTAGTTTATGGGGATATTATCGTGAGTGCGGTCATAACCATCTTTCTGACCTGTGCGTTTATGTTTATCCAGATCACACTCTCTGAATATCAGAGAAAAGAAAATGAAAAGCAGCAGGCGGAGTTAGTTGCCGCAATGAATACACAGAGCCGTTTCCTTGCAAATATGAGCCATGAAATCCGTACGCCGATCAATACGATCATAGGATTAAATGAAATGACACTTCGGGAGGAGAATCTGTCAGACGATATTATTGAGAATGCCAATAATATCCAGAGTGCAAGTAAGATGCTTTTGTCCCTGATCAATGATATTTTAGACCTGTCCAAAATTGAGGCGGGAAAAATGGAAGTTGTTCCGGCGCGTTATGAGACAGGAGAATTATTCAGTGAAATTGTAAACACGACCTGGATCCGTGCACATGAGAAAAATCTGGAATTTTGTGTCAATGTATCTGAAAAACTGCCATCCATGCTTTATGGCGACGAGATGAGGATCAAACAGGTTTTAACCAATATTTTAAGTAATGCGATCAAGTATACGCAAAAGGGATCCGTCACGCTGTTTGTGGAGAGTGAGCAGACGGGAGCGGACGAAATCCTTTTAAAAATGGCTGTGATCGATACCGGTATGGGAATCCGTCAGGATGATATGAAATACCTGTTTGACAGTTTTAAACGGGTCAATGAAGGCAGCACAAAAGGAATCGAAGGAACAGGCCTTGGACTTTCTATCTGCAGCCAGCTTGTAAATCTGATGGGTGGTCAGATCACGGTTGACAGTATTTATCAGAAGGGATCTACATTTACGGTTACGATACCACAGAAAATTGTAAATGCAGCACCGCTTGGAAATCTCAATTATAATAGTTCATCAAGACATCAGAGATCCTCCTATAAAAAGAGTTTCGAAGCACCGGAAGCAAAAGTTCTTGTTGTGGATGACAATGATATGAATCTGCTTGTCGCTAAAAAACTGCTTCGGGAAACCAAAGTCCAGCTTGCATTGGCGCATAGTGGAATGGAATGTCTGAAGCTGACGGCAAAAAATAATTACGATGTGATTTTTATGGATCACATGATGCCGGAGATGGATGGTGAAAAAACCATGGATCTGGTGCGCAACCAGCAGGGTGGATTCTGCCGCAAAACGCCGATTATTGCATTGACGGCAAATGCAATGTCAGGTGCGGAAGAAAAGTATCGTAAAATGGGATTTTCTGATTATCTTGCGAAACCGATCAATGGAATCCTTTTTGAGGCAATGCTTCTCCGTTATCTGCCAAAAGAGCGCATTGAATATATGATCGATCCGGATGAAGTCAGTGAGATGGACGGATTCCGTATTCTGGGCCAGAAGAAAAAGCAAAGGCTGATCGTCAGCACGGACAACGTTGTGGATCTGCCGAATGATGTGATCCGGCAGCTTGGAATACCGGTCATGCATTATTTTGTAAATACGGAATATGGGCATTACGAGGATATGGTGGAAATCCATTCAGACAGTCTGCTGTCTTATATTGAAAAAGATCAGTATGCTAAGTCGGAAGCACCGACAGTCGGGGAATATGAGACATTTTTTGGAAATCTGCTTGAGGAGGCGGAACAGGTACTGCATATCAGTATTGCTTCAGGATCCGGAAAGGGATTTGAGAATGCAAGCCAGGCGGCAGCCGGATTTTCCCATGTGCAGGTGTTTGATTCCGGTCATTTGTCGAGTGGTACAGGCCTGATGGTTATGCATGCGGCGAATATGGTGCTGAAAAATAAGGATCTGGATGAAGTATTACAGAGTCTGGAAGCAATACAGCCTAAAATACAGACAAGCTTTATTTTAGACAGTTCAAAACAGCTCTACCGCAGTGGACTTTTAAATAAGCAGGTATGGAAAATGACAGAGATGCTGCAGTGTCATCCGGTTCTGGCATTGCACAAAAAGAAAATTGTACCGGCAGCGATCTTTTTTGGAAATACACAGGATGTTTATAAAAAATATATACATGCGCAGATGGCGCGATGGTCGCCGATTGATCAGAAAGTCTTATTTATAACATCTGCGGGTTGTTCGAAAGAGACGAAAGATATGATTTTAGAGGAAGTGCAAAAGTATAAAAAATTTGATCAGATCTACATGCAGGAGGCATCGGCAGCGATTACAAGTAACTGTGGAGCCGGCTGTTTTGGACTTATTTATATGCTGCAGTAAAATTTGGTCTGAAAAACAGTATTGACATTTTAAGAAAGCGTGTTATACTCAGACACATAAAAATAGAATATGATCTTCAGGGCAGGGTGTGATTCCCTACCGGTGGTATAGCCCACGAGCCGTAAGGCATGATTCGGTGTAATTCCGAAGCCGACAGTATAGTCTGGATGAAAGAAGATATGGATAAGCAGGATTTAAAGGATCGTTTTAAACGGTTGGTAAGATAATGCATACATGGCTCTGAAATAGTTTTATTTCAGAGTCTTTTTGTTTGTGACAATAGAATGTTCGCGGAGCGCGTATTTTATTGCTGCAAAAATTAGATATCCTGCCGGATATCAGAAACGGAAAAAAGTTTCGCATGGTATCCCGGTTTTTAAAATATGTCATTTTAGAAATCCCTAAAATCCGGTTTTAAGAAGCTCTGAACGATCGTGTTCAGAGCTTCTTTTTATGGCAATAGAATATTCCCGGAGCGTGTATTCTATCGTCATGAAGCAACAGAGATTGCAGATTTTATCTTGCAGGAAAGGGAAGGTATTCATGCAGCAGGAAAATAAGGTCCTGCCGTTTTTCAGGAGATGCGCAGAACTATCCTCTATTTGAAAAGCAGTCGTAACTTCAAACAGCCTGCCAGCGTCGGTTTTCTGCCGCTTTAAGAGGAAGGTCCCGGCAGATCAAACATTTTTTAAAAGAGTGGGCCGGGGCTGGCCTGTACTCCATGGCTGATGCGTTGCTGCGAAGGATGTCCGGTGCGAGGGAGCGACAGTCCGGCCGCCGCATCCGTTTCATATTTTGCGCTTTCATTTTGCTCCGTTTGTATTTAGCAGGCAACATAGGACTCCTATTCAGAAAAGTCCAAAGCCATTGCGCAGAAATGGCTTCGGACACAAAACGCCCCTGCCGATCAGAACAACGACAACTCTCTGTTCTAATCAGGCAGGGGCATTCAGACGGACCGGATGAAGCTGAAGCTGTAAGTACCCTGTCCCGCTCCCTTGCACCCACGCCGTTGACAGTGACTCCCCAAATTTTCTGATTTGTTCCGGCTAAGGGAAGGCGCCGCCTGTTTTCATCAATTCGGATCGGCTTTAACAGTCCCAATGGCCGGAACTGTTTACAGTTTTTTTACAAAGGCTACGTTCTTGATTTCCCCGCCGGATATGATAGGATTATGCTCTGAGAAAGGAAGGTCCAGATGAACTTTTATCAGGCGATGCAATTAGATGTCTCTGTATGTAAGGGGAAAATCAGAAACGCAGCGAATCCGTCTGAACGGCACAAATTGATTGCGGCCTTGATTGTGAAGGATATCCTCTGTGTTCTATTTGCAGTCGTTTTTATT
>ENA-OPCD01001969-OPCD01001969.1-human-gut-metagenome-genome-assembly--contig:-NODE-1969-length-15070-cov-2.454212_pt1 | contig 15070 bp, 10 predicted proteins | sample MGYA00241560_ERZ501471 | MGnify/ENA primary metagenome ERZ501471 (study PRJEB25962, sample SAMEA2042578) | human gut metagenome | biome: human gut; feature: human-associated habitat; material: faeces...
GCGCCGATGTCGCCGCAGCCCAGCTCCTTGACTTCCGCTGCCTTCTTGCCCCGCATCACATACAGGCGGCCCAGCTTTTCCGTGGCGCCGGTGCGGGCGTTGACCATGGTCATATCCGGCGTGATGCTGCCGGAGAGGACCTTCACGAAGGAGTACTTGCCGTACTGGTCGGAGACGGTCTTCCACACCAGGGCGGCGGGCAGGGCGCCGGGGAAGGGCACGAACTCGTCCACCTCGCCGTCGGCGTTCTCGCCCATGAGGGGGCGGCCCTCCAGGGGGGAGGGCAGCAGCTCCACGATGATGTCCAGCAGCATGCGGGTGCCCAGGCCGGAGACGGCGGAGCCGCACACAACGGGGAAGAGGGACAGGTCTTTCACGCCCTGGCGCAGACCCTGGATCATCTCGGCGTAGGTAAAGTCCTCACCGGAGAAGAACTTGTCCATAAAGGCCTCGGACGTCTCGGCCACGGACTCTTTGAGGGCGTCGTTGAACTCGGTGATGACGGAGGCTTTATCCTCAGGCACCTCGATCTCCACCCGCTTGAGATCCTGCATCTCGAAGGCGCGCTTGTTGAGCACGTCGATGATGCCGGTGACCTTCTTGTTCTCGTCCCAGATGGGAACTACGATGGGGGCGATCTTCTTTCCGAAACGCTCCCGCAGCGCATCGAAGGTGGCGTTGTAGTCGCTGTTGTCCTCGTCGGTCTTGGAGATATAGATAAAGCGGGGCATATTCCGCTCCTCGCAGTATTTCCACGCCTTCTCCAGGCCCACGGACACGCCGTCCTTGGCGGAGCAGACGATGATGGCGGCGTCGGCGGCCCGCAGGGCCTCCATCACCTCACCGGAAAAGTCAAACGCGCCCGGCGTATCCAGCACATTGATGCGGCAGCCCTTGTACTCCAGGGGCGCCACAGCGGTGGAGATGGAGATCTGCCGCTTGGTCTCCTCCGGATCATAGTCGCAGACCGTATTCCCGTCCGCGCCCCGGCCCATCCGGTCGATGGCCCCGGTCATATACAGCAGGCTCTCTGCCAGGGCGGTCTTGCCGTTTCCGCTGTGGCCCAGCAGACAGACGTTACGGATGTTTTGTACTGAATAGCTCATGTTTGTTCCACTCCTTATGTTGTGCTGTTGCCGCGGCCAGTCCCACCGGCCGCCGGGGATGCCTAATGTAGAAATTATACAACCTTTGCCGGTGCAATACAACAAAAATTTTGGCACATTCCCCGTTTTGGGCAGGAGAGTGAAAAAACAGCCGGAAATTTCGTCAAGTCGGCGAAAAACAGTTTCCCCCCGCCGGGCGGCGCCATGCAGGCACGCACGGCCGTCTCCAGCGCGGCTGCAAAGACGGCAGCCGGGCCGTCGCTCTCGACGCCCAGCGTCAGGTCCAGATGCCACTCGGCCATCCAGGCGCGCAGGTCGGCGGAGCACATATGGTCGGCCTGGGCGCCCTCGGCGTCATCCAGGTCAAAGCTGTCGATGCCCAGCTGGTTGGGCATGACCACGTAGGAATCATCCGGCACGCGGCGGGCCATCCAGTGGTGGCCGCCGATGGTCTCGAGCCACCAGATCTCGTCCACGTCGCTAAAGGCGATGCCGTTGTTCTCGTAGGTGCCGTAGCGCTCGAGCAGGTCGCCCAGGATACGAACGCCGTCGCGAGCGGACTTGGCGTACGGCAGGACCAGGGTCACCATATCCTCCTCGCCCAGGCCACCGGGCTGCGCCGGCACATAGCCGTCCTCACCCTCGTTGCCCTTGGCAGGCACGTAGTCCACAAGCGGGTCGGCACCGCGGACGCGCTCGTTGGTGGTGAGCGTCTCGGTTGCGGACATGCCCACATTGAGCTCGTTGAAACCGGCCTCGGCCCAGATGCCGTGGCCCGGAACAACATCGGGGACGCTCGTATAGCGCATGGGGTTATCGGGCAGCTCAACGGTCAGGTGGCTCAGGACGCTCGTGTAGACACGCGGCTGCTCGTCGGGATGCACTACGCGCATGCGCTTGGGCTCAAATACCCCGTTGGACGAGTCCTCGTTACGCGCGACCAGGGTCGACCCGTCGTAGCTTGCGTTTTTACCGACCAGAATCGTTGTGCACGGCATGCGCATCCTCCTTGAGTGAAGAAATCAAACGGCAACAGTGTATCGCTTCGACGCAAAAAGGGCGAAACCACGGCCTCGGCAGCCCCCGTGGTCAAAAAATGCCAAATATGAGTACTGTCACAAATTTAGTGGCAGCAAATTGCACTGTTCCGGGCGCCGGGAATCCTCACCTGTCCAAAAACTGAGTCTAGTAATTCCCCATACGTCCAATAAAATTGGCTCTTTAACGATATTACTTATCGCTAAAGAACCAAAATGATCTCAAACATATGTGACTAACTTGGCAACAGTACTCATATTTGGCATTTTTTGACCACGGGGTATCTAACCAACCCCCTAAACAGCCTCCAAACGCCTATTTTACCGCGCGCTCAGCCGCCTCGATCACGTGCTTGGCGAGAATTGCTGTCGTCACGGCGCCCACGCCACCCGGCACGGGGGTGATTGCACCAACAACCGGCTCCGCGGCATCAAAATCGACGTCGCCGACCAGCTTGCCAGCGGCTTCGTCCCAATTAATGCCAACATCGATAATCGCCTGGTCCTCGCAGACCGCATCTGCGCCAATCGTGCGCGCGCGTCCAACGGCGGCAACCACAATGTCGGCAGCACAGCACTCGGCGGCAAGATCGCGCGTATGCGTATGGCACGTCGTCACGGTTGCGTTGCGCGCCGTAAGCATGGCGGCAACGGGGCGGCCAATTACCAGTGAGCGTCCGACCACAGCAACCTTGGCCCCATCCAGCTCAACGCCGTAATGATCCAGCAAAGCAAGCACGGCTTCGGCTGTGCAGGGGGCAAAACCCTCGCCGCGCCCCGAAAGCGTGGTGAGCAGTGAAGCCGGCGTCATGGAGTCAACGTCCTTGGCGGGATCGAGCGCTGCAGCGACGGCGTTCTCGTCAAGGCCGGCGGGCAGCGGGCGGAACATCAGACAGCCATGAACAGCCGAATCGGTATTGATGTCCTCGACGGCCGTCAACAGCTCGTCCTGCGAAACATCGGCAGGAAGCAAAACGCGGCGAGCCTCAATGCCAACCTTCTCGCAGCGCTTGAGGGCACCGCGCTCGTAGGACAGGTCGTCCTCGCGTTCACCTACACGCACGATAGCCAACGTCGGAACAGCGCCCCGCTCGCGCAGGGCTGCGCAGCGAGCAGCAAGTTCCTCAGTCAAAGCGCGAGCAACGGGAGCACCTTTCAGCAGTTCAGCCATGGCTATCCTCTCTTCCTTGCAGCGTCGGAGGCGCGGCGCGCCAGCGCATCGGCGCGCGGCAACCATGTGTCGAGCAACTCATCACACGCCGTCTCGAGCTCCTTAGCACGAGCGCGATCCTTCATAGACGTGGTGTTCGCAAAGAGCGTCAAACTCGCGCCTTGCATGGCGGCGCGGCAGAATACGGCGCCGCACGCCACGTCGGACAGCAGCTGTCGGGAGCCCTTGTCCGCCATGTCCTCGAGCAGCGCCAGCGCACGCCCGCAGGCATCCATAATGCGATACGGCGGCATAGCGGCCACATGCAGCGCATCCTGAATCGCGGTCGCTCGAGCCGGATCGTCACGCGGAATACCGTACGCCGCGGACACCTGCCCGTAGGCACGAACGTCCTCGGCAACCAACTCGACAAGCTCCTGGGACAGCTCATCAGCCTGAGCAAACGCGCGCGCCAGGTCATCCGCACGATCAGCAAGCGCGGGATTGGTCGCACCGTAGCGGGCGACCATCCCGCAAAGCGAGGCGCCCAGTGCGCCCACAAAGGCGCTCGCACTACCGCCACCGGGAACCGGCTCGCGAGCAGCCAGCGCTTGGGCAAACTCTCGACAGGTTTTATCCATCATCTCTTGGCTCATACGCACGCACCTTCAAGTCATATACATCGGTCGGGTGGCAACCGCCGACCGACCGCATCAATCACATAATGGTGCTAAGTCTAGCCCATAAGTACATGAGCGTCAGCGCACCTGGCCATCGCGGATTTCTATGACGAACGATAGGCGTCGGCACCGCAAACATGGGACACATGGCCCACCTTTCGAGACTTCCGGACGTCAAAAACTGAGGCATATCTATAAACAAGGAACCTGTTGGGGCAACGCCCACGCACGCGCGCCCCATTAAATCAACGGGCACCTCACCCCGGGGAGGGCCGACAGCATCGGCCCTCCCCTCTTTTGCGCCCGAACATATTGCCACTTAACGGCGCAAATCCGGCCCTCAGAATGGGACACATGGCCCACCCTAGCGAGCCGTCCACGCGTACAGTAAAGACAGGTAATCCATGGGCGGTTACAGATCGAGGAGGACACGACCATGAAAAAGAAGGCCTTTGCGATTCTCACCCTCTGCATAAGCCTCTTTGCCGCAGTTGCCCTGGTGGGCTGCGGTGGCAGCGGCGGCGCTACCGGCAGTGGCGGTGGCGGTGGCGGCGGCGCAGAAAAGCCAGCCGTGGATATGAGGACCGACTTCATTTGGTTTAAGGTCGAGGTCCCCGAGGGCGTCGAGATCACCGACGTCGCAGGCGACACTGCCGACAGGGCCCAGTTTAAGTTCACCGAGAGCGAGCACGCCAGCGATCGCTTCATCCCCGTCTTCGATCCTGACAAGAACGCCGACGAGCTGTTCGACTACGAGGCAAAGTGGAATGCCAGCTTTGAGTGGACCGAGAATGACCCCGTCAAGTACAACGGCAAGACTTGGCGCAACGCTTCCTATACACACTCGGGCGGCGTAACGACCGAATACTTCACCGACGTTGACGGCGGCAGTGTGTATGTGCGTATCGACAACGTCGAGGAGCACAAGGACGCCGTCGAGACCATGATGAAGTCTCTGGAATTTGCCGACGACATCGCCGAGGCCAAAACCGAGGCCATGGACGTCAAGCTCGACGATATCGAGATCAAGCGCTAAGCGACTGGCGAGCGCAACGGGAAACACGGTCGCAGTGCTAACAAGCGGCGGTACCCCAGCGCTTCGTACCCAGGGAGGGCCGGTAAACCGACCCTCCCTTTCTTATGCCGGTAGCCAACGAACGCGAGGATGCCGGACGCCGGAACCGCTCCAAATGTAGCAACAGTACGAAAACGACAAACACCCCAACACGTCCGCCCGCCGATTTATTGCGCCGCGCAGACAATTAAACCAGCATCTTTAAACATCTGAGCAGTATAGTGACCAAAACTATCGCATAACCGCACTCTACGAATGGAGAAGTTATGACCGAACACCACGCCATCAGCCGCCGAGCATTTACGTTGGGCCTTGGACTCGCGGCGTTGTCGCCACTTGCAAGCCTGCCCGAAACCGCGGCATTGGGCATTGGCCCACGAGCGGCATTTGCAGACGACGCTGCCACAGCGTCGGTCAGCCTCGACAATTTCGTCATTCGCCTTCGCCCCGCGGGCTATTTTCGTACCGCAAGCGTTAACGAAGACGGCAACGTCATCGGCAACGTCTGCCATCTGTTTAATGACGGCACGTCCAGCAAGCTCATCCTTGAGAACGTAACGACCAAGAATGACGATACAAACTGGTATGCTATCCGCACCTTGCTCAATTTCGAAGAGCATAAAAAGACGGGCTACAGCATTTGGTCGGTCGATGGCGACTCGGACAAAGACGGAAAGGTCATCCACGTATGGAGTGGCGAGCATGACGGCAAGCCCAGTCGCTCTTTTGCGTTCGAGCGTCAATCAAACGGAACCTATATCATCCGAGACCGCACGGTCGAGAAAGAAACCGAGAAAAAAGACATTAAGTACCTGGCAATAGAATCGAACGGCGAAGACCAGGACAACAATAAGATCTGCCATAAGAGTAAGAGCATTCCGTGGGAGCTCGAACTTATCGGTTACGACATGAAAAAGAACGATGCCACGGTTAGCAGCCTCGACTGGATCACGTACAGCAGCTACGTCGATGGGCCATGTTGGATGAAATACGTCGACGACAACAAGTTCCTCGACGAGCTGAGCATCCCGGGCACGCACGATTCGGGCACCTGCAGCGTGGACAACGACACTGAGCCCCAATCCTCGCAAGTAAAATGCCAGCAGGATTACATTCCCACGCAGCTGCTCGAAGGCATTCGCTATTTTGATATCCGTCTCGGAAAGGGCGACAACCCTGGCATCGACCATGGGATGTACTACCTGCTCAAAAAAGACGCGTACTTTTTGCATCTTTCCGATGTCATAGGCTACTTCAAAACGTTTTTGAACGAAAACCCGACAGAAGCGCTCATCATGCTTGTATCACGAGGCAACGACGAGGCTACCGACGAAAGTGTTACGACGGCTTTCGCCAAGGTTTTGGACGACAACCCCAAACTGTTCTATACGTCGAGCCGCGTTCCCACACTGGGCGAGGTGCGCGGAAAGATCGTCCTGCTACGTCGATTTGGACTCGACGGCGACAGCGTAAGCGGCCACACGTGGGGACTCGACCTCACCGAATGGGATAACAAAATCGCAGCGCACACCGACAGCAGTTCCATGTGCCTCGTCCAAGACGCGCGGGGCTTTGAAGCCGCGGGGGAAACAGGCGACAAAGAGCCCTATTGCACCAAGGTATACGCCCAGGACAAGTACAAACTCACGGGAACCGACAAGCTCAGCTGGGTCGATAATGCGCTGAAGGAAACGACCGGGCGCACGCGCAACGAGGTAGATGTCGAGGACGATAACGGGGCCAAGGAGAAAGTCCTGGAGCGTTGCTGGTCTATCAACTACACCAGCTGCACGGGCTTGTCGCACGGAGGCAATCCTTTTACCTCGGCACGAGTAGTCAACGAGCATCTGTATAAGAGCCCGTACATCAATCCCAGCGGCATCGAGGATACAAAGTCAGATTACCTCAAGCACATTGGCATCATCGCATCCGACTTTGTTGATGCGGCGCTGGCCCGGAGCATCTACCAGCGCAATTACGATACGGAGCACAAGCAGACGGCTTCGTACTATCTCCCGTACTATCTCCCGACCCGCATGCGCATGACGTACGGCGACTCGCTGAGCGATGCCTCATTCCAGGACGGCAAGACCGTTGGAGAGGGTCATTTCCGCCTCGTCGACAGCAGCAACGTACTCAACGTGGCAGCTTCGGGCCATGCGTTTGCCATCGAATATGTGGATGTCGACGCCTTGGGCAACGAGACCGTTACGGAGCTGCGGGGCTCCGTGCCCATCGATATCGATCCGCTCGCGCTGACGCCCCATTTTGAGGGACTCGAAGGCCTTAAGGCCGGCGAAGACGTGCGCGCCAAGATTGCGGCATCACTCGAGGGCAAGCTCGAAACCGATGCCTGCACGGCCCAGCTCGAGTTTGTGCACGACGCGAACGGCGCTCCGGGCACAGCAATGGCCGAGGGCGAAACATTTGCCGCAGGAACGTACTGGGTGCGCGTGAACGGTCTCTTGGGCAACGCGGCGCAAAACTACACGCTCGCCAGCGACGGAGCCGCAAACTTTACCGTAGCGGCCTCGGACAGTGCAGGCGGCACCGGCACCGGCAGCGGCACGGGTTCCAGCGCAGGCAGCGCTGATAAGAATGGTAAGGGCAACAAGGGCAAGGGCTCGGGCGGAAAACTCGCCGACACGGGCGACGGCTCCGGCATTGCCGCCGGGCTCGCCGCTGCCGCCATGGCGACAACGGTCGCCGGCGCGGCGATGCTTGCCAATGACCGCGAAAACGTTGGGGACGACAGCGAATAGGCAAGCCCGCCTTTTAGACACATCGACTCAATTGGGGGGGCGCAGAATACCGTTCTGCGCCCCGATTTTTACCTTAGCCCGAACACCGTTATCGGCTACATCACCATGTTCAGCGCATTCACGAACTCCTGAGCTTGGGAGCGGCTGCTCAGACTAAAGACACAGGCAGTCAACAGCCTGTTACGTAGGAAAACGTCGCGGCCCTTGATCCTGCTGACCCCCGTAATGTCCTTAAGATAAACAATCTCGGTGTGCTTGCCGCCAAAAGTGCCCTTCTTGAGTACCTCAATGCGGTTAGGGTAGATCTCGACGTCTTTAAACCTACCCGAACCTTTGTCCTGGAATAGCAGCGTGTTGTTGTCCATACGCGTCACTCCCGTGGGGTTCGCTAAAACTGTCTCTATGGTCACATTTTAGTCACCGCAAGGCCCCCATGCGAAGGTGCCAAACAGCACAGTAATTCGTGTCCGCGCGAGGCTTTAAACTAAATGCGATAAAGATGCATTCCACAAGAGGAAAGTGGGGCGACAGTGATGGGCGAACTGGTAAACCGTGGAGAATCGGCAATCGTGCCCGAAGGTTTTTACAAGCAGGTCTCCTCGATTCTCAACGCCGCTCGCGACAAGGCCTATACCGCCGTTAACTTTGCGATGGTTGAGGCATATTGGGAGATCGGCAAGAGTATTGTTGATGAACAGGGCGGAGAGGGGCGCGCAGCATATGGAGAGGCATTGATTGCAGGCCTCTCCAGAAGGCTTACCGCGGATTTCGGAAGAGGCTTTGGCATCGCAAACCTTCGCAATATGCGTCAGTTCTTTCTTGCGTTTCCAATTCGCGACGCACTGCGTAGCGAATTGAGCTGGACTCATTACCGCAGGTTGATGCGCATTCCCGACCCTGATGCTCGCGCCTGGTACATGAACGAATGCGCCGATTCTCGTTGGAGCACGCGTCAGCTCGAGCGCCAGATCAACACCATGTTCCGCGAGCGCCTACTTGCCAGCAAGGACAAAGAGGCCGTCACCCAGGAAATCCAAAAGAGTGCCCCGGCTCGTCGCCCCGAGGATATCATCCGCGACCCATATGTACTGGAGTTTTTGGGTTTCTCGGACGATGCCGCGTTTCGCGAGAGCGATCTAGAGCAGGCGCTCATCACGCATCTTCAGAAGTTCCTGCTGGAGCTTGGCCGTGGCTTCGCTTTCGAGGCACGCCAAAAGCGCATCACCTTTGATGGGCGCCATTTCTATATTGATCTTGTTTTTTACAACTATCTGATGCGCTGCTTCGTGCTCATCGACCTTAAGACGGACGACCTTACGCATCAGGACCTGGGCCAGATGCAAATGTATGTGAACTACTACACGCGCGAGCTCATGAACGAAGGCGACAATCCGCCCATAGGCATCGTGCTCTGCGCGGACAAAAGCGATTCGATTGTCGAGTACACGCTGCCCGAAGACAACGACCAAGTGTTTGCCGCCAAATACCTGCCGTATCTTCCAAGTAAGGAAGAGCTGGCACGCGAACTGAGTGCCGAGTACCGCGCCATCAACGAAGCGACTAATGGCGAAACGCAAGAGTAGCAGCACGTTGCGACCGAAGCCACCGCAGCCGTCGCAGGCGCACTCGCGGTTGCGACGCACGCTACGAAACAATACCGGTCATGGACGCCGGCAACGACATTCTAGCCGTGGCTGGCGAGCGTGACCTGACAGGCAAAGACGCGGCCTTCGTCTGATGTGGGTCCATTGGATGCCACAGAAAAGGGCCGGGTGCAGCCGGCCCTTTAGACGATAATACCTGCGTTGCCCGCGCTTCCGAAGTGTGACTAGCTGAGGAGCGGGTTCCGCGGCACAACCTGATTTTACCCAGTGAGGAGGCTCTTTTGCAGCCGCTCCACTGTTTATTTACATCTGGCACCCTCAAACAATCAGACGGCAGCCCGCACTCCTGAGAGCCGCCCCATACCCCCGGCCATCACGTTACGGTGCCAACCGGCACCGCTCCCCTACTTCCCAAATAGCGCACCCAGCAGACCGCGGCGTTTGGGCTTCTCCTCTCGGTAGGAACCCTCGGCAACCGCTGCAACCTGGCGCGGTTGCTCGCCGCCTCCACGGCGCACGATCTGGTACAGGAAGGGCGATTTAACGTATTTGACCTCGACGGGCGTGGCGTGTACGGTGCTCTCACCGGACAGATGCAGGCTCGGGTTGAGCGGTGCCACGATATGCGTTTCGCGCTTGTCGCTAAACACCGCCGCGGCCGCGCGGCCCGTCTGTCCGTTTACGGCAATGCGCACCTGCTCGCCATCGCGGCTGTCCGTCGCCGGACGATCGACAAAGTAGACCGGCACCATCACCAGGCCATCCTTATGCTTGCGGGCCTTGCGCGCCCAGGTTCGGATGCTCTTTTTATTGAGCCCCAGTACGGCCTCGGCATCGTTGCCCGCAACGTCGAGCGCCAACTTATCAATGACCACCTGGTCCTTGGTAGACGCATCGACGGAGACGACGCGAAAGTCGCCTTCCTGCATGGCGGGATCGAACGGACCGACCTTGGCAAAGTCCCACGGCTCCAAAATGCCCATGAGGCGAACGTCCAGGTAGTTTGCCCTGGGGTATGCCCAGTCGAGCACCTCGTAGTACACCAGGGTTTCCTTGCTCAGGCCCTTGCCCGGGAAGCTCGCCATCATGCGCAGGTCCGCCAGCGCCATGGGGAAATAGAAGAGCATCATGTCGTTTTGGATCGCATCTTCCACGTCGTGCCCGGCAAAGGCATCCGGGTACTGGCGCACCAGCTGCAGCGCGTTGGCACGTGCCTGCTGCGGCGAGATTTCGCAGGGAATGCCCTGCTCCGGCACATACTCCGCACCCACGCCCATGGTCAGACGCTTGCTGAAGGTACCGGGCTTGAGCAGGTCGGCAATGCCGATCTTGTTGCCGCAGGACGGGCACTCAAACACGCGCTGGGTCGACTCGCCCTCAAAGGACGCACCACAGAAGGGGCAAGGAATACTCACATGCGTGGCCTCTTGGAACTCCTGCGCCGTGCCGCGATCCTCCCACAGCAGATGTTCCAGGACCGACTGATTGCGCCAGTGCGAATTGAAGAAATACCAGTCCGGGTCCTCCGGGCGCTCGAGTTGCGACACATGCGTGAGCTTGAGCAGTCCATCCACCACCGTCAGCGGCGTATGGCGAATGCCCAGGGCGCTCTTGGGCTCTCCGACGTCCGCCTGCCACGGAACGACCGTGCCGCAATAGGCGCACTCAAAGCTGCGCTTAGCCTGGTGCGAGTACATAGGGCCGCCGCAGTTTTGACATTTAATGGCAAACATCTCGTCCATGGAAACGTCCTCCTTTGCACAGGGGCTGTCGACATTAAGTATGTCGAGCAAACAGGCACATGCCCATACCCATGTGGCCCAAAATGGACCACCCAGGCAGACGAGAAGGCTCGCTCGTTAGCGCCGGCAGACTATTGCTGCATTTTCTGAGCATCGGTGCACGGCGCCCCCGCGCGAGCTACACTATCCCCTTAAACATGATTGTGAGGACGACCGCTATGCTATTTGTAAATCGGCTGGTACATACGCTTGTTCCCGGCAGCGAGAGCGAGCCGGTCGATGCATCTTGCCGCACCAACGCGGGCTTTTCCGCAAGCCTCGTCTGCATTGGCCTCAACATCACCCTGTGCCTGGCCAAGGGCATCGCGGGCCTGCTCGCCGGCTCCGTCTCCCTCATCGCCGACGCTTTCAACAACCTCTCCGATGCCTCGAGCAACATCGTGAGCCTGCTCGGGTTCCGCCTTGCCAGCCGCCCGGCAGACGAAGGCCACCCCTATGGCCACGGTCGCTATGAGTACCTAGCCGGCCTGTTCGTCGCCGTCCTGGTTTGCGCCGTCGGCATCAATCTGATCCTCGAGTCGGTCACTAAGATCATCAAGCCTTCCCCCACCGTGTATTCGGCGCTCTCCATGACCGCCCTTGTTCTGTCCATGCTCGTTAAGCTCTGGATGGCAGCGTTCAACCGCACGCTGGGCGACCGCATCGACTCGGAGACGCTCATCGCCACGGCACAGGACTCCAAAAACGACGTCATCACCTCGGGCTCGGTCTTGGTGGCGGCGCTTATTTCGCAGACGACAGGCTTTGACCTCGACGGCTGGGCAGGCCTGGGTGTGGGCATCTTCATCTGCATCAGCGGCATGGGCCTAGTGCGCGACGCCATCAGCCCGTTGCTGGGGCAAGCGCCCGACCCCAAGCTCGTCCAGGCAATCCGCGACAAGATCATGTCCTATCCGCAGGTTTTGGGCACACACGACCTGATGGTGCACGACTACGGCCCCGGTCGTCAGTTTGCCAGCGCCCACGTGGAGATGCCCGGCGAGGGCGACGCATTTGAGCACCACGAGATTCTGGACACCATCGAGCACGACATCAAGCGCCAGATGGGCATTGGTATCACGCTGCACTGCGACCCCATCGCCACCACTGGCGACGACCTGCGCGGCTGGGTCAAGCGCGGCGTCATGCAGATCGATCCCGCGCTCTCCATCCACGACCTGCACGAGCACGACGGGTTCGTTTCGTTTGACCTGGTGCGTCCCGACGGCTTTGACATATCCGACGAGGAGCTGCTGGAGCTCGTCACGCGCATCGTGCACGAGCGCCGACCCGATGCCTCATGCGTCGTCACGTTTGATTCGGGCTTTAGCTCGCCCGACCGTCCGGCCGAGCAGCTGTAGCCCCGCTCCGCTCGTCCGCTAGTTTCCCTGCGCGCCCGAGATGCCGTTTTGCAGGGCGTTCCAGGCATCCGTCGCCATGCCGCCCAAGTTCTGCGCGGTATCGCCCAGGTTTTGTGCCGTGTCGCCCAGCTCTTGCGCCTTGTCTCCCAACTCCTGTGCCTTGTTGCTCAAGTCCTCCAGCGTATTGGAGCTCGAACTGTCGGTACCGCTTTGGCCGTCGGACGAGTTGCCCGAGCTGTTCTTGTGCGTGAGTTGAATTTCGAGGTTGCCGTTGTCGTTATAGTAGGCATTCGTAACAACCCAGTTGGAATCGATGACGGGCGTTGAGCCATCGTCGGTCAGGATCACGGCGTTCGAAAGGTCGGCTCCGCGTGACTTGAGGAGCTTCTTGGCGTTGGACCAGTACTGCCCCGGGATATCGCTCAGATCGACGGCGCTAGACGAGGCGGACTCAGTTTGCTCGGCAGTGGTATCGGCCGTTGAACTCCCTCGCTTGTTGAGCATGCCCGACACGATGGCAAACACAACCGACAGCGCAAAGAAGATCGCCAGCACGATGAGGATCTTCTTGATCACGCTCGACGAACGCGACGGCTTCTTCTCCTCGTCCTCGCCATATTGCGGAATCGACTTGGGGTACTCGCGATACGGCTCGCGCGACTCGTAGCGAGGCTGCGCCGTGCGAGGCATATACGTCGTCTGCTGAGGCTGCGGAATGGGATTCTGCGGCAGGTCATCATAGGGATTCGGCGTCGAGGTGGCATAAGAATCCTGCGGCGCGTAATCAAACGGGTCCGGAGCTGCGTTGCTATAGGGGCCTTGCGAAGATGCAGCGTAAGAATCCTGCGCCGTGTCGCCATAGCCCATAACCCGGGTGGGCTCGACAGAAGGCTGCGTCGCGGCGGGGTCGGTATAACCGGGGTTGGGAACAACGCGGGTCGCATCGGCGCTATCGCCAGCCTGCGCGGAACCGTAGCCGCCCATCACGGTTGTCTTGTCCTGATCCATGCAACGATTCCTTTCCGTCGCGCGTGAGCCTCAAGTTATCCATGCATTCTACCCGCGCAAAAGCCTATGATGGACGGAGCCCGCCGGTATCTACAAGACATGCGCGGGCCTAAGGATCAAAAAGCCCCGCCGGGCCTTGGTAGGCACGACGGGGCGGGCAAGCAGCTATGAGCAGCGGGCTTAGAACAGGCCGGTGATGTTGCCGTCGTTGTCGACGTCGATGTTCTCGGCCGCGGGGACCTTGGGCAGGCCCGGCATGGTCAGAACACTGCCAGTCAGTGCGACCACAAAGTGGGCACCGGCGGAAACCTTGAGCTCGCGCACCGTAATGCGGAAGTTCTCGGGAGCGCCCAGGGCCTTGGCGTTGTCGCTAAAGCTGTACTGCGTCTTGGCGACGCACACCGGCAGGTTGCCAAAGCCGTTCTCGCGCAGCTCGGCGAGCTGGCGCTTGGCGGCCGGCGTAAAGTCAACGCCGTCGGCGCGGTAAACCTTGATGGCAACAGCCTCGAGGGCGTCGGCCACATCGGCGCCGTCCTCATAGGCAAACTTGAGCTCGCTCGGCTGCTCAATCAGACGCATGACCTCATCGGCCAGCTCGAGCGCGCCCTCGCCGCCCTTGGCCCAGACCTCGAAAAGCTTAACGTTGACGCCGAGCTTCTGGCACTCGGACTCGATGAGCGCAAGCTCGGCCTCGGTGTCCGTCGGGAAGCGGTTGATGGCGACCACGCAGGGCAGACCATAAACGTTCTGGATGTTGTCGACGTGACGCAGCAGGTTGGGCATGCCAGCCTTGAGCGCCTCGAGGTTCTCCTCGTTGAGGTCGGCCTTGGCGACGCCACCGTTGTACTTCAGCGCACGAGCGGTCGCGACGATCACGACGGCGCTGGGGCGAACGCCCGTCATGCGGCACTTGATGTCGAGGAACTTCTCGGCACCCAGATCGGCACCGAAGCCGGCCTCGGTAATGGCGACATCGCCAAAGCGCATCGCCATACGCGTGGCCATGATAGAGTTGCAGCCGTGGGCAATGTTGGCGAAGGGACCGCCGTGGACAAACGCGGGCGTGCCCTCGAGCGTTTGCACCAGGTTGGGCTTGAGCGCGTCCTTAAGCAACGCGGCCATGGCACCCTGGGCCTTAAGGTCGCGGGCACGGACGGGCTCGCCGGCAAAGCTATAGCCGACGACAATCTCACCCAAGCGTTCCTTGAGGTCGTTGATGCTCGTAGACAGGCACAGGATTGCCATGACCTCGGAGGCGACGGTGATATCGAAGCCGTCCTCGCGCGGCACGCCCTGGGCCTTACCGCCAATGCCGTCGATAACGTGGCGCAGCTGACGGTCGTTCATATCGACGACGCGCTTCCAAGTGATGCGCTTAACGTCAATACCGAGCTGGTTGCCCTGCTGAATATGGTTGTCGAGCATGGCGGCCAGCAGGTTATTGGCCGCGCCGATGGCATGGAAGTCGCCGGTGAAGTGGAGGTTGATGTCCTCCATGGGGACGAC
>ENA-OPCD01001974-OPCD01001974.1-human-gut-metagenome-genome-assembly--contig:-NODE-1974-length-15025-cov-2.792184_pt1 | contig 15025 bp, 12 predicted proteins | sample MGYA00241560_ERZ501471 | MGnify/ENA primary metagenome ERZ501471 (study PRJEB25962, sample SAMEA2042578) | human gut metagenome | biome: human gut; feature: human-associated habitat; material: faeces...
TCTGTTGTGGTAGAATTACCGCTGCATGCGGTGAGGGATGCCGCCATTGCTGCGGCGAGGGCCAGGCTTAATACTCGTTTTTTCATAACAAGTCTCTCCTTTTTAGATATTTTCTTCTGAATCTCTTCCCATTTTTTACTCCTTTTCCTGTTTTTCTTGATTATATAATTACAGACGGACATATACTGTCATCGACACAATATTTTTTTAATTTTTCAAAGACATCATATGTCATTTAATTCCATATTTTGTCCTGTAATAAGACAATTTTTTGTGCTTTTTAGTATACCATTTATTATGTCCTATTTCAAGACAGGAGGTCTTTGTATGGCACGGATTATTGATACTGATAACAAAAATCTGATTGGAAATAAAGTGAAACTTTTACGAAAAAAGAAGCATATGAGCCAGCAGCAGCTCTCTGACAAACTGGAAACACTGGCCATCTATATCTGTCGCGGTTCCATTTCCAGAATTGAAGACGGCAGTCGGACAGTTACGGATATTGAATTGTACGGTCTGTCTCAGGTGCTTGCAACACCCATAGAAGATTTTTTCAAATAGCCTCAGCATAAAAACTATTTCAAAACAAAAAAGACGGAGCATATCATCTTTCATATGCTCCGTCTTTTTACATACTGTTTTTTATTCTATTCTACTTTCCCTTTTGTGATAACGTCCAGTTTTTCTCTGACTTTACTTTCCGGTATTTCCTTTTCTTCTTCCCTTGGTGTTTTCAGGAATTTTTTAATTGCAAATATAATTGCCATACCAATGATCGTCAACAGATTTTCCACCGCACTGGTATCCAGCACCACCATATGACGGACGATTACGAACATTACGACTTCCAGGATCGTGTCCACATCCGGTTTACAAAGCATCTTGAAAAACTCAATGCCGATGAGAACATTTAATACATACCCCAGGAAATCCAGAAATGCATGTGCCGATTCCCGGTTCTGTACAAATGCCAAAAACGGTTTCCATAACGACAAAATTGCTACAACCACAGCAATTATAATAATGACATTGACCACAAGCTCCAGCAATTCACTGGCATGGTCAATCATTTTTCGAATCTTTGCCCCCATATATCATTCCTTTCCTTTCTCTGAATTATCTTATGCCTGATCTTTGTGCTGATTGAACACCACGTCACCAGACTCTTCAAAAATCTCAATCAGATTTCCTGTGTTATCCCGGATAAAAACACCATACGTATTATCTACTTCCGCAACCATCGCGATTTCGACACCCATTGCCTCCAGCTCAGCTTTCGCTTTTTTTCCATCCGGTACGCCAAAGGACATATGCTTGTTTCCATGTGTCAGCAGATCCCGATTCGGTACTCTGCGATCTTCCGGCAAGGCATTCGCTCCTGGTGCTTCAAATACTTCCAACAAAAAACCTACTCCTTGCAGATGTGCCACTTTGATGCCTGCTCCTGGAATTTCCGAACGGTTAACCACGGTAAATCCAAACACATCGTGATACCATTTAATCGTTTCTTCAATATCCGCAACACTGATTGCACAGTGATTGATCCCATTGATTTTTACTGCCATTTTTCTCTATTACCTCCATCTGACAATCTTTCTTTCAATAATCGTGACGTCCCAAAAGTGCTTCATCCGCCCTTGTACGACAAATGCTTCGTCCTTTTGACGATGTAATCAGTATATAGAAAAAATATGCCTCCTGCAAGATGATTTTTTACAAACAAAAAATCCCGGTAAAAACCGGGACTTTCTGATTACAAGCTTCGAAAGGGACTCGAACCCTCGACCTACGGGACCACAACCCGTCGCTCTAGCCAACTGAGCTACACCCACCGTGTCCTGTGCGCTTCGCGCTCGACTATTATTGCAAGGAACGCCACGCGATGCAAGCCCCAATTTTCAAGAATTTTGAAAAGAGTTTTTCGGATCCATTTCGAGCATTTCCCACCGGTTTCATAGGAGTAAACTTGCCCCACCCCGATGTTCGAAAGGACAACCATGAAAGAACTCTCCAATCGCACGGCAACGTTTACCGATTCGGTCATCCGCCGCATGACGCGCATCTCCAATAAGTACGACGCCGTCAACCTCTCGCAGGGCTTCCCCGACTTTGATCCCCCGGCGCAGCTGCTCAATAGCCTGAGCACCATCGCCAGCGACCCCAAGCCGCTCTACCATCAGTACTCCATCACTTGGGGCTCCCAGGCCATGCGCGAGGCGCTTGCCGCCAAGCAGGAGCACTTTATGGGCATGCCGATCAACCCCAATGAGAACATCGTGATCACCTGCGGCTCCACCGAGGCAATGATGGCCGCCATGATGACGGTCACAAACCCCGGCGACAAGGTCGTCATCTTCTCGCCGTTCTACGAGAACTACGGCGCCGACACGATCCTTTCGGGTGCCGAGCCCATCTACGTGCCGCTCAACCCGCCCACATTCGACTTTGACCGCGAGACACTCGAGGCGGCCTTCCGCGACAACGACCCCAAGGCCATCGTCCTGTGCAACCCTTCCAACCCCTGCGGCAAGGTCTTTACACGCGATGAGCTCACCTTTATCGCCGACCTCTGCAAAAAGTACGACACCTACTGCATCACCGACGAGGTATACGAGCACATCGTCTACGCGCCCCACGAGCACGTCTATATGGCCACGCTGCCCGGCATGTTTGAGCGCACCATCAGCTGCAGCTCGCTGTCTAAGACGTACTCCATCACCGGCTGGCGTCTGGGCTACACTATCGCCCCTGCCGAAATCACCGAGCGCATCAAGAAGGTCCACGACTTCCTCACCGTGGGCGCCGCCGCTCCCCTGCAGGAAGCCGTCGTCACCGCCCTCAAATTCGACGACAGCTATTACGATGAGGTCCTCGACCTCTATACCGCCAAACGCGACCTGTTCTGCCAGGGACTCGACAGCATCGGTCTTGAGCATAACGTGCCGCAGGGCGCCTACTACGTGATGATGGATATCTCAGAGTTTGGCTACGACAGCGACCTCGAGTTCTGCGAGGACCTGGCCTCAAAGGTGGGCGTGGGCGCCGTGCCCGGCTCGAGCTTCTTCCGCGAGCCCGTCAACCATCTGATTCGTTTCCACTTTGCCAAGCGAGACGAGACGCTTAACGCGGCGCTGGAGAACCTCAAGTCGCTACGTGATAAAATCAAGCCGCGCGGGTAAGGACGGCCCGCAACTAAAGCAACCAAAGAAGCCTCGCACCGCCCGCCGCGTTGCGAGGCTTCTTTCTATAGCGCTTTCTTAAATGGTTTAGAGCTCTATACTTTAGTCACGGAGCAACTCGTCCCAGAGAGAGGAATACTATGGCAGAGCAGCAGCTTATCGGAGCACTCGAGGCCGGCGGCACCAAGATGGTCTGCGCCACGGGCTATGCGGACGGTACGGTCCTGGAGCGTGAGCAGATCGCGACCACGACCCCGCAGGAGACCGTTGAGGCCGTCAACGCATGGTTTGCAGACAAGGGCATCGCCGCCCTGGGCATCGGCGCCTTTGGCCCCACCGCGGTCAACCCTGCCTCGCCCCAGTACGGTAAGATCTTGGAGACGCCCAAGACCGCATGGCGTTACTTTGACCTACTGGGCACCATCCAAAACGAGCTCAAGGTCCCCTGCGGCTACGATACCGACGTCAACGTCGCCTGCTTGGGCGAGGTCACTTTTGGTTGCGCTCAGGGCCTCACGGACGTGGTCTACCTGACCATCGGCACCGGTGTGGGCGCTGGCGTGCTCTCGGGCGGCCAGCTCGTGCACGGCATGATGCATCCCGAGGCCGGCCACATCCTGGTCACGCGCGACCCGCGCGACACCATCGGCGAGCATAGCGCCTGCCCCTTCCACGACAACTGCCTCGAGGGCCTCATCGCCGGTCCCGGCGTCAAAAAGCGCTGGGACGGCAAGAGCGCCGGAGATATGGCCGATGACCCGGAGGCCATGGACCTGCTCGCAGGCTATCTGGCGCAGGCGCTCATGACCTACACGCTGTGCTATGCCCCGCAGAAGATCATCATCGGCGGTGGCGTTGCCGATCACACCCCTATCGTGCCGCTCGCCCGCAAAAAGTGCGCCGAGATGCTCAACGGCTACATCGTCACGCCCGAGGTCAACGATATCGACACCTACATTGTTAACAACAGCCTCGAGGGCAAGCAGGGCATCATGGGCTGCCTGGCCCTGGGCGCACAGGCGCTTCAGTAGCAGACGCACCCACAGGGCGTGGCGCGCTCGGCAAATCCGACCTACGGAACGACGCCACCACGCCCCATATAAGCCCTCAAATAAAAAAGGCCGCCTAGGACCAAACAATACGTCCTAGGCGGCTTTTTTGGCGCACATCAGCCACCGTAAGAGATATCGGAGCACAACGCCCGTTGCCGCTCCACAGCAGTCGATCATCACATCGGTGATCATGCCAGCGCGTCCCGGCACAAAGAGCTGAATCGTCTCGTCGATCGAAGGAATCAGCAGCAGGAACACCGCCGTGGGCAGCAGCACGTCAAAGGTGCGCCGGCCCTCAAAATCAAAGGCATGCGTTGCCAGGATGCCGAGCACCATATACTCGGTAAAATGCGCGCACTTGCGAACAACAAAGTTGGTCACCCATTCATATGGAAGTCCCACGCCGTGCAGGAAACCGCGGATAGCTTCCATGACCGTTAGGCTCAGCGAGCCCGACCCCGAGCCGGGAACCAGCGAATTGCCCCAGATCAAGAGCGCCATCAGGCAGGTTACAACCGCCCATTTTCGATTGATCTTAACCATGCAGAAGTTATGCCTCCGCGCGGAGCGGCGCGAAGCTGGCGGTACCGCCCTCGATAACGCTCAGATAGGCACGGCCCGTACGCTTGGCAGTTGAGGACTGCAGGCGCTCGATCTCTTCCTCGAGGATCTGATTGACGCGCTCGTGACGACGGTTTTCCATAATGCCGGCGGCAATAGCCTCGGCCCGCTCGATGCTCTCGCGCGAGATACGGGCAGTATCCTCGGGGAACACAGCGCTGTGACGGCCGACATAGGCGGGGGCAGCAGGCTGAGGGGCAGCGACGGGAGCGGGGGCTGCAACAGGAGCAGGCTCGTCAATCTCATCCAGAATCGCGGTGGCGGCGGCCCACATGTCCTCGTGGCCCGAGTAATCGGCCATGGGAACATCAACCTCGAGCGAGGCGTCCGGAAGGTCGCCGGTGTCGATGCGATCTTGGGCATCAATCGATGCGGTGATGGCTGCAGGCTCATCGAGGTCATCGAGATCGATGTCCGTGGCACCGGAGATGATAGGCATGCTGGCGAGGTTTGCATTGTACGGCGCAGCCTCAGCCGCCTGCTGCTGGGCAGGAGCGCCCCAAAGCGAGCTCTCGGCGGCACGGCGGGCGGCAACGGCCTCCTCGTCCGCGGTCATGGCTTCATCAACGTACGAATTATCGGCAAAAGCGTTCGCGTCCGACGAGGTAGCGCTGTAGGCGTTATTGGATGCCGCGTTGGCAACGAGTGCCACGAAAGCCGCCGTGCTGCCCGCAGGGGCGGCCTGGGAACCAGACACGGCGCGTGCCGCGGCGGCGATGTCGTCGCGATTGAAGGAGCCGGTCTGCCCGCCGTTGGTGAGCTCGTCGATGGCGACTTGATAGACGTCGCGCGAGTGTGCAGGGTCGCAGCTCACCGGCGAATCGTCGTCGAGCATACTGTCGATCATGGACCAAGCCTCGGCCTCGTCCATAGCATCTGCAGCTCGAGCGATGGTAGGGACACCATCATCGGCATAACGGCGCTGGAACGCACCAGTCAGGCCGGAAAGGAATGCCGAGGTAGACTGCTCCGCCTGAGCCTGAGAAGCGGAAGCCACAGCGTAAGGAGTCGCATCCTGCTGCTGAGCTGGAATCGAGGCGGTCTTGAACTCGCTTTGATGCTGATTGAGATTGGCGGCACCGCCCATGGCATCGGGCTGGAACAGACGCTCTTCACGCTGCGCACGATACTCGGAGATACCCAGCGAGGCGGCATAGATACCCACGCCCGCCACCGCGCCCACGGCGAAGGGAACCGCACCCGCCACGACCGTCTCGTTCACAGACGAAAACGGCAGCGTCGCGGCATACATAACCACGGGAGCGGCAAGGCCGATCCCGCACGAAAGTCCGGCAAGGACTGCTCGTTGTGTTGCATCAGAAGAAGCCATGAGCTCTCCCCATCTTCCAGCACCCAAATCGCATCATTCAGTTGGCTGCGCGAGAGAAGATGAAGCGGGGCTATGCCCCAAAGCAACGGTATATGGTTCGTTTCATCTGCGTTTTCCGTCGCGAAGCTTAAAAGCTATTATGCGAAACCGCCCCGTCGATTGCAAGCGACGATGTCGGATTGAAACGGGAAACCTGCTGCTCGTCGGTCTTATGGTTAAAAATAAGCGCGGAGCGGCGATATGGAAAAGGGCCAAGGCTCAAAGCCCCGACCCTCTATTGCATTGATGGCTATCGCTGCGTGTGGATGACAACCTAGAACGTCTGCTCGTAGTCGCTGTGCTTTTTGGCCGAACGCACCAGGAACTCCTGGTTGGTGTTGGTGCCCTTAAGACCCTTGATAAACGATGCGGCTGCGCGCTCGGTGTTGTTCATACCGGCAAGAATGCGTCGCAGACCAAAGACAAACGGACGCATCTGCTCGTCGACCAACAGGTCCTCATTACGCGTACCGGAGGCAACGGGGTCGATAGCCGGGAAGATGCGACGGTCGGCCAGGTCGCGGTCGAGCTTAAGCTCCATGTTGCCGGTGCCCTTGAACTCCTCAAAGATGACCTCGTCCATCTTGGAACCGGTGTCGATGAGAGCAGAGGCCAGGATGGTGAGCGAGCCACCGTTCTCGATATTACGGGCTGCACCCAGGAAGCGCTTGGGAGGATACAGTGCCGCCGAATCGACGCCGCCCGAAAGGATGCGGCCTGAGGCGGGCGCCGCCAAGTTGTAGGCGCGGGCAAGACGCGTGATGGAGTCGAGCACCACCACAACATCGCCGCCCAGCTCCACAATGCGCTTGGCGCGCTCGATGACAAGCTCTGCCACGCGAGTGTGGTTGTCGGCGGGCATATCGAAGGTCGACGCCACAACCTCGCCCTTGATGGAACGCTGCATATCGGTGACCTCTTCGGGGCGCTCGTCGACGAGCAGGCAGATGAGGTGCACCTCGGGGTTGTTAATCGAGATAGACTGGCAGATCTTCTTGAGGATCGTGGTCTTGCCGGCCTTGGGCGGGGACACGATCAGGCCACGCTGACCCTTGCCGATCGGCGACACGATGTCGATGGCGCGACCGGTAATGGAGTCCTTGCCGTGCTCCATGCGCAGCGGCTCATTGGGATAGACCGGGGTGAGGTCGCCGAACTTGGGACGGTTGCGAATCTGCTCGGGGTCCAGACCGTTGACGGTCGTGATTTTGGCGAGGCCGGCGCGCTTGTCGCCGCCGCGCGAAGGACGCAGCGAGCCCTCGATGACGTCGCCCGTGCGCAGGCGCGCGGAGCGGATGAGGTAGGCGGGCACGAAGGCGTCGTCGTTGGACTTCATGTAGCCATGGGCGTGGATGATGCCGGAGCTGTCCGGGCGAATCTGCAGAATGCCCTTGATATCGCGGAAGCCCTCGGCCTTCGCAGCGGTGACGTAGATCTCTTCGACGAGCTCGGCTTTCTTCTTGCCGGTCGTCTCGATCTCGAACTCCTTGGCCTTCTCGCGCAGTTCGGCGACCTTCATGGCAGCGAGCTCCTCACGCGAAAGCGTGGGCTCGGTGGGGGCGGCGTTACGCTCCTTGTTGCGCTGTTTGCGATCGCGCTGACGGTTGCGGCGATCGTTGTTGCGCTCGTCCTTGCGGTCGCTGCGGTCGTCCTTGCGCTTGTGCTGGCGACGGTTGGGGCGAGCGCCGTCTTCGGCCTCGGCGGGCGCGGCGCCATCGGTTGCGGCGGCGTCGGCATTGGCCGCAGCGGCGTCATTGGCCTCGGCGCCGGAATCGACCGGCGCTTCGACATCAGCCTGCTGCTCGGACGCCTTGGCCTTAGCGGACTTCTTACGACCGCGTTTGGGCTTCTCGGACGCAGGCTGTTCGACGTCCTGGGGCTCGGCGGCACCAATCGATGCATCGGCGGTCGTCTCGGCGGAATCCTCGGACGCACCCTTCTTGGCAGCCTTGGCCTTGGACGTGCGCTTAGCAGCAGTACGACGGCTGCGACCGGGACGGACGTCGGCGGGCTCGGCATCGGCAGAAACGGCCTCGGAAGTCGTAGCATCCTGGACGGGTGCATCGGCAGCGGTTGCAGACTCGGCAGTCGCCGCAGCATCCCGAGCGGCGACGGCCGCGGCCGCGGCCTTCTCGGCCTCGACGAAGGCCTTGGGCTTGCGACCGCGACGGTGCGGGCGCAAAGCCGGATCGACAACGGGAACTTCGCTGCTCTCGACAGGCGCAGCGGGCTCAACAGGCGATGTGCCCTCCCCTGCCGCGGAACGGACCGAAGCCTCAGTGAGCTCGGGAGTTACCTGATCGGCCTTAGCAGCCGTGCGACGGCGCGTGCGCGGTACCGGCTTCTCGGTCGGCTGGTCGGCGACAGGGGTCTCGGTGGCGGCAGGCGTCTCGGGCACAGACGGAGCTGCAAGCTCGGTCAGAGCCGCGGCCTCGCGCTCGGCAGCACGACGGCGGGCGCGCACCACCTGAGCCTCGCTAATCTGCGCCAACGCACGTGCCTGCGCGACCTCATCGGAAATCGGCGCCGAGGAGTCAGCTGCAACGGTGCGCTTGGCGCGCGTCGTGCGCGTGGTACGGCGCTTGGGCTTGGTGACCTCCTCGCCGTCAGTGGCAGGCTTGACCGTGCGGCGCGTACGCTTGGGCTTTGCCGGAGCAGCCTCCTCACCAGTTGCAGGCACGGCCTTCTCAGCCGCTGAAGACGTAGGCGTCGAAGCAGCCTTAGGCGTCTCAGGAGCCGAGGCTTGCGCGGGCGCCGCGACCTGGTCCAACGCAACCGGTGCAGCGGGAGCGGCTTGCGTCGTCGTTATTTCGTTTTCTTGCTGTTGATCAGACACAGTGTTTGCTCAACTTTCTTTTCAAGCCCTGTGATCACATGCTCCCTGCATAAACCTTCAGGGCGGCTAAACAGTCTAGCTCCGTCAAATACCGACGGACATCATTGATCTGTATCGAGATATTTGCGTCATATACGCAGCGTTAGTGTAACACAACCGCAACCACCTGCAACTTAGTCATTGAGGACGTTCTTAAACGACTAGTCAAAAGGGACAATCTTTGGTTTAACACCCACAAATCTGACTGCCTCCGCCAAAACTGTGGCGGTTTACTACGATGAATCGCTCAACCGCGATCACTCCGAAACTTGTTGAACTAAAACCGCAGGTAGATGCCTTGCACTTTTTTGCGAAAAGCCGGCGTAGTTGGAATTTCTCATTTCATCGTAGTAAACCGGCATAGTTTCGTATTTCCAGCAGTTCCAAATTCGTCAATACGTCGGCGTTTGCAAAAAGCCCGACCTCCGTGGGAGATCGGGCTTTCAAGGCTTAGTTAAACCAAGTCTGTACGGTCAAATGACCCGTAGCTTACATCTGCTCGGGCGCGGAAACGCCAACGAGGGTGAGCACCAGGGCGAGCGTCACACGGACGGCATCGCAAGCGGCCAGACGGGCACGCGAAAGCTCGGGGTCGACGGGACGGCCCTCGCTCGGCAGCACCTGACAGGCAGCGTAGAAGCTGTGGAAGTCGCCGGCGAGTTCCTCAGCAAAGTGCGTCAGACGGAACGGGGCGCGGTCGCGAGCGCAGCTGGCGATGAGGTCGGTGAGCTCGTTGAGCTTGCGCGAAAGGGCGAGCTCGGTCGGGTCGGTCAGCAGCGAGTAATCGACGTTCTCACCGATGGCCTTGGCGGCGACGGCCTTCATGCCCATCTCGTCAGCCTGCTCGGGCGTAACGTCAGCGGCACGGCGCAGGATGGAGCACACGCGGGCGTGAGCGTACTGCACGTAGTACACCGGGTTGGAGTTGTCGCGCTTCTTGACGGCCTCAATATCGAAGTCGACCATCTGGTTGGAGCTCTTGGAGATGAGGGTGTAACGGGCAGCGTCGGAGCCGACCTCGTCGACGAGCTCCTGCAGGGTCACCATGGTGCCCTTACGCTTGGACATACGGACGGGCTTGCCGTTGCGCAGCAGGTTGACGAGCTGGCCCAGCAGAACCTCAAACTTGCCGGGGTAACCCAAGGCATCGCAGACGCAGCGGACGCGCTCGATGTAGCCGTGGTGGTCGGCGCCCCAGATGTCGATGACGTGGTCGACGCGCTGGAACTTATCCCAGTGATAGGCAACGTCGGAGGCGAAGTAGGTGTACTCGCCATCGGACTTGATCAGAACGCGGTCCTTGTCATCGCCCAGGTCGGTGGAGCGGAACCACAGGGCGCCGTCCTTGGTGTAGAGATAGCCCATCTTGTCGAGCTTCTCAAAAGCGCGGTCGACGGCGGAGGTGCCGGCGGTCTCGCCCTCGGTGTCCTTCACATACAGCGAGCGCTCGGAGAACCAACGATCGAAGTCGCAGTTAACGGCATGGCAAAGGTCGCGCATGTTGTCGACCATCTTTACATAGCCGCGCTCGCGGAAGCTCTCCATGCGCTCCTGCGGATCGGCGTTGACCCACTTATCGCCGTCGGTGCGCCAGAACTCGGCGGCCTCGTCGATGATGTAGTCGCCGCCGTAGGAGTCCTTGCCCAGGGTCTCGGCAAAGTTGTCCTGATACGGATGGGTCTCGGGATGCTCGTCGTTCTCGTCGGCAACAAAGGCGTCGCGGTCGGCGATCAGCAGCTTGTGAGCCTCGTCGATATCCACGCCCTGCTTGGCGATGATGTCGGCAAGCTGCATATAGCGCGTGCTGATGGAGTTGCCGAAGGTGTTCATCTGAGAGCCGTGGTCGTTGATGTAGAACTCACGCTGGATGTCGTAACCGGCGTGATCCATAACGCGGCAGAGCGAGTCGCCCAGCGCGGCCCAGCGGCCGTGGCCGATGTGCATGGGGCCGACGGGGTTGGCGGAAACGAACTCGACCTGGGTCTTCAGGCCACCACCGACGTTGGACTTAGCGAAGTCCATACCCTTCTCGCGAGCCTCGCCAAAGATGGCATTCTTGACGGCAACGGAGAGGTAGAAGTTGATGAAGCCAGGGCCTGCGATCTCGACCTTCTCGATCGCGGGGTCCTCGGGCATATGGGCAACGATGGCCTCGGCGATCTTGCGCGGGGCGCAGTGGGCCAGCTTGGCGGACTTCAGGGCCATGGTAGAGGTCCACTCGCCATGAGAAGTGTCAGCCGGTCGCTCGATAGCGCAATCGTCAAGTTCAAATGCGGAAAGGTCGCCGGCCTCCTGGGCCGCAGCAAGCGCAGCGCGTACCAGCTCTTCAATCTTCTCGGGCATAGATCCTCCTTGTGTTAAAGCCCCCGAGCTCTTGGTCACTCGTAGGGCAAAAGCCAGAGTTTGTAGCACTCTATCACAAGCGACGGGCACTGTCGCAGGGTAAAGCCAATCGATATTGCATATGCACAAAATTGACTACAGCTTGTATGGAGTCACTCAAAGATGCCGGTCTGCCTGCAGATTATGCAGGCGTTGAAAATGCATAAAGGTGTGAATGAGCTGTGTCTGTTATCGAATACTCTTACCTATCGGAGTTGTGTGCTTTTCCTGCATAACGTGAGAATTTGCGCACGTCAGCGTGTTATTCTAGACATACGTAAATTCGTATAAGTTGGAGGTAGCATGTTCTCAATCGGTCAACACGTCATTCATCCGGGTCAGGGAGTCTGCACCGTCGTCGGTTTTAGGGACGACACGCCGCAGCCCATGCTGCTGCTCGAGACCAAGCAGGGACATGCGCAGACGATCCTCATGTACCCCGTGGCGCAGGCCGATCGTTTGCACGCCGCCATCTCTCAGCAAGATGCCGAGCACCTGCTGAGCCACTATGACGAGCTGGAGTGCGACACCTTCACCGAGCGCAACAGCTCACTTGAGGAGACACACTTTAAGCAGCAGCTCAAGCTGGGTGCGCCCGAGACGGTCCGCGTGGCAAAAACCATGATGCACCGCATTCGCCAGGCCGAGGAAGCCGATAAAAAGCCCAGCTCCTACTACATGCGCGTACTCAAGGAAGCCAAGCGCCGCTCCATCGAGGAGTTCGCCGTGGCCCTTGGCGTCACCGAGGAGGACGCCGAAGCCCGCCTAGCCCAAGCCGCCCTCAACTAACCCATCCGCGCCAAAAACCACCACAAAGGGGACAGGCACCTTTGTGGTGGTTTTCTTGTTCTAGTAGTATTCATTCTCATCGATACCCACGAGCACAAGGAGTCTCTTATGGCAGAGCCGCTTACCGCCGGAATCACCCGCGACCGCGCGTTCGAACTGCTCAACGAGCATAACAAGGACCCGTTCCACATCACCCATGGCGAGACGGTCGAGGGCACTATGCGCTACTTTGCGCGCGAGTTCGACCCCGAGAACGAGGAGTTTTGGGGCATCGTCGGTCTGCTGCACGACCTGGATTGGGAGGAGCATGAGGACGACCCCATGAACCACACCATCTATGCTGCCGAGATTCTTGAGGACGAAGGTGCGTCTCCCGAGCTCATTCGCGCCATCCAGACGCACACGTCCGACTTCAACACCTCGCTGCCCAAACCCGAGCTGCAGATGGAAAAGATCCTGTTTGCCTGCGATGAGCTCACCGGCCTGATCGGCGCTGCAGTCATCATGCGTCCGAGCAAGAGCGTCATGGACTTTACGACCAAGTCGCTCAAGAAGAAGTTCAAGGACAAGCGCTTTGCCGCTGGCTGTTCGCGCGACGTGATTACGCAGGGCGCCGAGATGTTGGGCTGGGAGCTCCCCGAGCTCTTTGACCGCACCATCGCGGCCATGCAGTCCTTCGCCCCCGACCGCGATACCTTCCAGGCCTAACCGCCCACGCCACCTAAAACCACCACAAAGGGGACAGGCACCTTTGTGGTGGTTTTTCTTGCGCGGGCGCTAGGGGCGGACCTGGCCGGTGCCGCGGAGCTTGTATTTGTAGGTGGTGAGGGCCTCGGCGGCAAAGGGGCCACGGGCGTGGAGTTTTTGGGTCGAGATGCCGATCTCGGCGCCCAGGCCAAACTCGCCGCCGTCAGTGAAGCGAGTGCTGGCGTTGGAGTACACGGCCGAGGCATCGACCGCATCAAGGAAGCGCTCGCAAGCATCCGTGTCCTCGGCAACGACGGCCTCGGAGTGCATGGTGCCGTAGCGGTTGATGTGCGCGATGGCCTCGTCCTCGCTAGCCACGACCTTCACACTCATCTCGAGCGCCAGGTACTCGCGACCCCAGTCCTCCTCAGTCGCGGCGACGTAGTCATCGCCCTCTACAAAGCCGGCGTCGGCGCACGCGGCGCACGTGGCCTCGTCGCCGTGAATGAGCACGCCGTGGTCGTGTAGCACGGCAACGACCGCAGGCAAAAACGCATCGGCCACAGCACGGTCGACCAGCAGCGACTCGGCGGCATTGCACACGCCTACGCGCTGGGTCTTGGCATTAACGATAATGTTGAGCGCCTTATCAAAGTCGGCGGATTCATGCACGTAGATGTGGCAGTTGCCCGTGCCCGTCTCGATCACCGGCACAAGCGACTCGCGCACGCAGCGCTGGATCAGGCCTGCACCTCCGCGCGGAATGAGTACGTCGACAATACCGCGGAGCTTCATGAGCTCGCCGGTGGCCTCGCGGTCGGTGGACTCGATCATCGACACGGCCTCGCGCGGGAAGCCCTTGGCCTCGAGCGCATCGGCCAGCAGCTCGGCGATCATGGCACACGAGTGATAGGCCAGCGAGCCGCCGCGTAGAATGCAGGCGTTGCCGGTACGGATGCAGATGCCTGCGGCGTCGGCCGTCACGTTGGGGCGCGCCTCGTAGACCATGGCGACCAGGCCCAACGGCACGCTCACGCGGGTCAGGTCCACACCGCTCGCAAGCACGCGGTGGTCGAGCACGCGGCCGACGGGATCGGGCAGCTCGGCGAGCTTCTCCAAACCGGCGGCCATGCCCTCGACGCGCTCGGGCGTCAGCAGCAGGCGATCGAGCAGTCCGGCCGAGGTACCCGCATCGCGCGCGGCGGACATATCGAGCTCGTTAGCGGCAACGATGGAGTCGACACCGTTGCGCAGTGCTGCGGCCATGGCGCGCACGGCCTCCTGACGCTGCTCATCGCTCGCCGTGGCAAGCGAGGCCGACGCTGCCTTGGCGGCAACGGCAAGATCGTGGACATACGTGGCTATATCGACCGACATGGGCGGCCCTTTCTCCTAGAAGTTTGCAACCATGGTAGCCGATTTGCGCATGGCCTCGCCCGCGGCGGTAGAATTGGTCAACCCGAAACACCGCAACGAACGGAAGACTCACATGGCCCTCATCACTTCGTACCACGTCCCCGGCCTTTACGTCGAGGACCACAGCATCGACGTCCCCCTTGACTGGCGCGGCCTGGAGCCGATGCTCCTGGCCGTCGGCAGTACCATGCGCCGCGGCGCCATGCCGGCACCCATCGCCGGCGCGCCCGAGAGCATCAAGCTCTTCTACCGCGTGGTTAGCGCGCCCGACCGCATCAACGACGATCTGCCGCTGCTCCTGTTTTTGCAGGGCGGCCCCGGCGGCGAGAGCCCACGTCCGCTGTCGCCCACAAGCGACGGCTGGATCGAGGAGGCCGTCAAGCACTTCCGCGTGGTCCTTCCCGACCAGCGCGGCACCGGACGCAGTAGCTGCGTGGACGGACGCACGATCAAGGCACTGGGTGATCGCGCAACGGCCGCCGGCGCCGATACAGCACGCTCGCAGGCGGACTTCCTCAAGCGCCACCTCGCCAGCTCCATCGTGCGCGATTTTGAGTACCTGCGCCTAGTGGGCTTTGGCGGCAAGCCGTGGGTCACGCTCGGCCAAAGCTACGGCGGGTTTTTGACGCTGAGCTACCTGTCGCTCTTCCCC
>ENA-OPCD01001982-OPCD01001982.1-human-gut-metagenome-genome-assembly--contig:-NODE-1982-length-14976-cov-2.894913_pt1 | contig 14976 bp, 10 predicted proteins | sample MGYA00241560_ERZ501471 | MGnify/ENA primary metagenome ERZ501471 (study PRJEB25962, sample SAMEA2042578) | human gut metagenome | biome: human gut; feature: human-associated habitat; material: faeces...
CTCCATGCGGGCAACTTTAAGCTTGGCGGATATCTGGTGGGACTCGTTCTTCTGGCTCTGATCCTTGTGGGAATGTGTTTTGAAGAACGGTTTTTCTGCAGAAATTTCTGCCCGATGGGAGCTGTGTTTTCCTTGCTTCCGGTCCTTCCGTTTTTCGCGCTTCACAGAGACCGGGAAAACTGCATCAAAGGATGCAAGGCATGTACAAAGAAATGTCCTTCTAACATCGGACTTCCGGAAGACGGATCTCCAAAGGTAGAAGGTGACTGTTTCCAGTGCCAGAAATGCATCGATACCTGTCCAAAAGGAAATATTCATACTGGAGTAAAAGGACTTCGTGGAAATGAATTCTGGTTTACGATTTTGCGGGCAGTAATCTTACTGATTCTTCTGCTCTGGCTGGGTGTATAGAAGATGAAGAAGAAAGATCTGATACTTGGAGCAGGAATTATTGTGATTGCGCTTGCGATGCTGCTTGTGATGCAGCTGACGAGAGGGGAAGAAGGAAATCAGATCCGGGTTACGCTGGATGGGAAAATCTATGGAACGTATTCCTTGTCGAAGGATCAGACCATTGAAGTAAAGGATGGCGATTTCTATAACCGGATCCGGATTGAAGATGGAAAGGCATACATGGAAGAGGCAAACTGTCCGGACGGCTACTGCGAGGAGCAGGGAAAGATCAGCGGGCATACACAGACGATCGTCTGTCTTCCGCATAAGCTTGTGGTAGAGGTTCTGGAAAATGAAAGCGATCAGAACTCGGGAACTTCGGATTCGGAAGATGCAGCTCCGGATACGATCGCAAAATGATAAAGGGAATAGCAGATGAATAAAAACAGAAAACTTGCCAATATGGCAATGCTGGTTGCACTGGCGATGATATTCAGTTATGTAGAAAGCTTAATACCGATCAATTTCGGGATACCGGGAATGAAGCTCGGAGTTGCCAATCTGGTGACTGTGACCGGGTTGTACTTCCTGGAGCTTCCGGAAGTATTTCTGGTGGTAGTCATGCGGATCCTGCTGACCGGCTTTTTATTTGGAAATGGAATGTCGATCATTTACAGTCTTGCCGGAGGAATCTTAAGCTTTCTGGTTATGGCACTGATGAAGAGGCTGAAAGGATTTTCCGTAGCCGGAGTCAGTATCGCCGGAGGCGTGTCACACAATATCGGTCAGATCATCGTGGCATCCATTGTGGTAGAGAATCTGAAACTGGTTTATTATCTGCCGGCACTTCTGATCGCCGGTACAGTGACCGGATTCGTGATGGGAATGATAAGTAAAAAGCTGCTTCCGATTGTAAAAAGAGAATCGGAGAGAGCAGCACAGATGGTTTAAATTTTTTTGATTATAGGTTAGCAAAAACTAACTTAATAATAAATATTATCAACAACAAGGAGGTAATTATGGGAAAGGGAACGATTAAGACAAAGGCTATGACGATGGCTGTGGCAATGTCGATGGTAGCGGGACTTTGTCCGTCGACGGTGTTTGCGGCATCAGGTAGTGTAGTTGCAAAGGATGGAACTTATACAGCAACAAAGCATGTTGTTAATAATCCGGATGATGAAAATGATTGGGATGAGTATGATGTGGAGGTAAGCCTTACTGTTTCCGATGGGAAATTTTCAAATATTACGGTTACGCCTAAGAATGGATATGATTCAACTACTAATGACTCTTATTTTAACAAGGCTTATAATAAGTCAAAAGGAATCAACACATTACTAAAAGATAAAGATGCGACAGAAGATACAATAAACGGTTGGGATACAAAGACTGGTGCTACATGTACAGCAACGGCAGTTAAAGCAGCTGCGCTTGAAGCGATTCAGTCTGCTCCGGCAGCATCAACTGAAGTAACAGTAGATACGACAGCGTTAAGTGGTGCAATTGCATCGGCGGAGGCACTTAAAGATAAAGAGGAAGATTATACTGCAGAGTCATGGAGTAATATGCAGGAAAAGCTGACAGCAGCAAAAAATGTTTTTACTGCAAAAGAATCTCAGGCAACAGTCGATGCAGCAGCAAAAGCTTTAACGGATGCAATGAATGCACTTGAAGCAAAAACTCCAGATGTACAGAAAGAAGTCTATGTGTTAATGAACATTCCATATGCTGATTTTTACAAAGCAGATGGTGTGACAGGTGCGGATGCTGTTTCATCAGCAACAAAGCAGAAAACGAGAGGAACACTTGTAGCAGGATCTTATCATGTAAACAGTGATGGATCGGATATTACAGGTGTAACTTTCCCAGTTAAGATCAGTGATGCCTCTTCCCTTGAAAAATATACACAGATTACAGACGAGAGTAAAGTTGATATTACTACACAGTCAAAAGCAGGCGAAGCGACAACAACCTATACTGGAAAGGATGCATTATTTGAAAGCGCAAGCTATTCCTACTATGTTTTAAGTGAAGCACCATCCTACTATAAAGAAGCAACAGTAAATTCTGATGGAAGCCTGAGTTTTGGTGAAATAAAAGGAGCAAAGGTACAGACTTTATCAGATGCCACAACAAAATTTTCAACTTCATCAAGATATGGTGATTATCAGTTAAATATAAGCGGACTTCCGTCAGAGATTAAAACTGTATATGGTGTAGTAATCAGTACCGAGGAAGGCAGCAAATATGGACTTCGTCATCTGGAAAATATCTGGAAAAACAAAGAACTTGCATGGAGTACCGGATTTGTAACACAATCAAAAGGAAACAACCTTAATTATAAAGACTACGCTGCCATGATGGGACAGACAATCAATAAGGTAACTTACTATACAGATGCTGGTATTTATGAAATTCCGATGGATCAGCAAGTTGCAAAGAAATTTGACGGAGAAGTATCAGTAGCAGATGTATCTGTGAAATCAGAAAAAACAGCTATAACGGTAAGTGGACTTCCGAATGATTTTGAAGAAGAATATAAAATTGATGGAATCGATGAAGATGCATATTCTGTTGAGATCAAATCAGATGGCAAGACAACTACAAGAACAATTAATTTTAAGAAAGCACTTGCAAAAGGTAGATATACAGTTACGCTTAGCGATAGGAATGGAAATTATGCACCAATCTCCACAACATTTAATGCTTATACAGAAACAATGCCGGCAAAATATAATGAAAATGACGAAGATCCGGCTGTGGTGAAAGCGGATGGTGTTGATGAAGAAGAATTCCAGACATATTTAAAAAATATTACATCAGTAACTGTGAATGGAAAAGAATATGCAGCTTCCGGAAAAAAAGGAGTAAAACTAATTACAGAAGACGGAAAACTGGATCTTTCAAAGGATGCATTTAAAGATGCAAAAGCAGGAGAAGCATTTGCTGTAACAATCGCAGAAGACGGTTATCAGGCATATACATTTACTTATAAAGTACCGGAAGAAAAAAGTGAGTATTCTTATGTTTATGTTGGTATGAGCTGGTCTGAATACTGGGCAAAAGAAGGTGTCTATGCAGCAGGTGATACAGGATCTTCTTCTGATGTAGATTCTCGTAACGAGTATGACAAGGGTGCTTTTGATGCAGTAACAAGAGCAACAGCAAATCATGGATTGCATCGAGGCAGTTTCCAGTGTAGTGCAGTTATTGAAGATACAAATGGAAACAAATATGAGCTCGCATACTGGAATGCAGACGGAAAAGCTGTAATGTCAGACGGAAGTGTTTATACGAGATCAACCAATGAAGATAAAAAAGCAGTGTTTACTGCTGAGGACGGAAGCTCATTTATCCAGGCTGATTATAAAGTAACAGGTATCAAATATGTTCCGGTTAAAGTAAAAACAGCAGATCTGAATGCATTACAAGAAGAATATGCAGTTGTGGAAAACGGAGGCACATTAAGTGGAGGATTTTCTGAAAATCAGCTTCAGTCTTACACAGCAATTGCAGATGTAACCCCAAATACAAATGGCCTTAAGACCGCCGAAAAGCAGGATGATGGAAGCTTTACATTTTCTGAAAGAACAACAGGTTCCTATTCCGGATTAAAAGACACACAACTGGCAGTGGCAGCTGATATCACACCGAATGTCAGAGAGACAAAAGATGTGGGAAGTTTTGGAGAATTTATCCGTGTAGATTTAAATGGAAACTATGGTGGGCTTGGTTCTGCGATGCAGGCTGTTGAATGGACCTATTATGGAGATGATGCAAGCTATACAACACCGGTAAGAACATTTGGAACAAAATTTGCGGCAGATAACTGGATGCATAAATCTAATGGAATCCAGCTTGGACTGACAGACTCTCTCAGATGCCAGCTTCCGGAAGGAACGGATGGTACAGGTTACTGGAAACTGACAGTCTATGGACTTGGTTATGCAGATTACAGCTATAGTTTCAAGATCGGAACAGAAAATCTTGCGGCACCAAAAACTGCAACCAAAGAAGATATCAAAGCATTACAGGACAAAATTGATGAAGCAAGTGCATTAAACGAATCTGATTATACAAAAGACAGCTGGGATAAGATGATAAGTGAACTGGAAGAATCGAAAGAGCTTCTTGCACAGGAGAATCCGTTACAGTCAGCTGTGAAAGAGCAAACGCTCCATATGACAGCAGCAATTGAGGCACTTGTGAAAGCAGATAAATATGTTCTCATGAACATCCCATACGCAGAATTCTACAAAGCTGAAACAACAGGTAATGATACTAAGGTAGATGCATTTACTTCTGCGACAAAGAACAAGACCAGAACCAAAGGTCTTGCAGGTGGATCATACCATGAAAATGCAGATGGATCCAGTATTGATGGTATCACTTATGCTGTAAAAGTAGACCCTTCGGTAGATCTTTCAAAATACAAAGAAGTGAAAGACGATGATTCCGTAGAAATTACAGTTACAAACAGAGGACAGACAACTACCACAACACTGACTGGAAAAGACACATTATTTGAAAATGCATCTTATGCATACTATCCACTTACAGAAGCACCGGCAAACTATAAAGAAGTTTCTGTCGATGCAGATGGAAAACTTGTGTTCAGTGAAGTAAAAGGTCAGGAAGCAACGAAGGTAGAAGGAGTTACAGCAAAACTTTCAACCGAATCATCTTATGGAGATTACGAGCTTGATCTTGATGGACTTCCAGAAGAAATCACATCAGACAATGTAAATGCAGTTGTAGTAAAGACAACCGACGGAACCGCTTATGGTATGCGTCATTTAGAAAATATCTGGTTAGGTACGAAACTCGCATGGAGTACCGGATTTACAAGTCAAGTACATGGTTGCCCGACATCATCTGGACATTACAAATCTATGATGGGCAAGACCATTGACAGCATTGAGTATTATACAACAAATGGTGTGTATACAATGGATATCGCAGATATCTATGTTCCTGTAAAATCAGAGATTACAAAAGTGAAAGTCGCCGATGCAGACATTACAGCAGGCAAGACTAAAATCAATGTACAGCTTCCAGATGAATTTAAACCGGAATACAGTGTGGATGGACTGGATGTGTCGGTAGAAGGTAAAGTACTGACTTTTAAAGCAGCGACAGAGAGCAGAGCAGCAGCTTCTGTAAAACCTGGAAAATATACCCTCACAATTAAAGATAAGAACAAGAAATATGCAGATGTTGTTACAACATTTACATTGACAACAAAAGATATGCCTGCAGCATATGATGAAGAGAATAAGAAACTTGTAGAGGCAAAAGGATTTGACACAGATGCGCTTAAAGCTTATCTTGGAAATATTACTTCTGTAAATGTAAATGGTAAAGATTATGCAGCAAGTGGAAGAGGCTCCGTAGTTATTATCAATAAGGATGGTACGATCAAGACAGATGCAGATCCGTTTAAGGATGCGGTAGTTGGAACGGAATTCCAGATTACAGTAGCTTCAACAGGTTATACAACTCCTCTTACATTTACTTACAAGATAGCAGAGACTCCGGCACCGGCAGAGGTTGATACAACAGCACTGGAAGCTGCAATTGCAGAAGCTGATAACCTTAAAGAAGCAGACTACACAGCAGAAAGCTGGAGTGTATACCAGGCAGCACTGCAGAGCGCACGTACTGCACTGGAAGCAAAGGAAAGTCAGGATGCAGTTGATCAGGCACTTGCTGCTTTAAATGCAGCAAAAGATGCACTGGTTAAAGCTGAAGAAGAACCGGTTGCAATCAATACTGCTTCTCTTGAAAAAGCAATTGCAGATGCAAAAGCGCTTAAAGAAGCAGATTACACAGCAGATAGCTGGAAAGCACTGCAGAGCGCACTTTCAGATGCCCAGAAAGCACTGGAAGCAAAAGAAAGCCAGGAAGCAGTAGATAATGCAACAAACAGCCTGAACAAAGCGATCAAAGCACTTGTAAAGAAAGGCAGCTCATCTGTAAAGAAGACAGATGGTACAACCAATGGATCCAAGACAAGCGGAAACGATTCTGTAAAAACAGGAGATCCGGCAAGTGTACTTGGCTGGCTTGGACTTGCAGTTTCTTCGCTCGGAGCAGGTATGGGCGGCTTTGCCTGGAAACGCAGAAAAAGAAAATAAGACTATACGATAATTTGTAACAAAGAATCAAATTAGAATAAGAATTAGAAAGCTGACAGACAGATGAGAAAAAATACATTTGTCTGCCAGCTTTTTTTTTATAGGAGATTCCGAAGGAACTGCAGATTATGTAATTTCTATTACAGAAAGCTGGATGACACCGACGATCCTTATGACATTGACTTTTGTAGTATCTGCTTTTATTGCATTCTTTACAGGAACTTCATGGGGAACCTATGCGATTGTTACACCAATCTGTGTACAGATGGCTCTGAATATATCTGGTGGAGCTTTAACACCGGTCGTATATGCTACAATAGCAGCTGTAATGGGTGGAGGATGCTTTGGAGATCATTGTTCACCGCTTTCTGATACCACGATTTTATCATCACTTGCAACCGGATCTGATCATATCGATCATGTAACAGCTTTTTTTAATTTCTTGCTATTTATTTTTCCGAAATGTATAATTTTTGGTAAAAGTATGATTTTTTGCATCAAAAGTATAGTTTTTGATAAATTCTTTATCATGTCTTATCTAAAATAAGAAGTAGGAAGATTATCAGGAATGGGGAAAATGGTATGAAATTATTAAAACTTGTGATTGTAGATGACGAACCAATCCTTCTGCAGGGACTGGTTAAGACGTACAACTGGAATGAGATGGGATTTGAAGTTGCCGGTCAGGCACAGAGTGGGGAGCAGGCAATCGAAGTGATCAAAAAAGTGAAGCCCCATGTCGTACTGACGGATATCCGGATGAAACAGGTTTCCGGTCTGATGGTGATGGAAGAGATCCAGAAGACAGAGCTGGATCCGGTTTTTATTGTGCTCAGTGCATACCGTGATTTTAATTATGCACAGCAGGCGTGTGATCTTGGTGCATATGCATATCTGCTGAAACCAATCGAGGAAGATAAACTGCAGGAGACCATGCAGGGCGCATACCAGACCTGTATGGAGAAACTGGAGAGCGAAGAGCGTTATGAAAGCTGGGAAAATATGATCCGAAAAGATTCCACCAGTTTTCTTCAGGTTGTTGTACAGAAATATTTACAGAATAAAATTTCCTATGAAAAAATGCAGGAAGTATTTGCGATCTTGAAAGATGTGATCGAAGAGGGCGACCGTTTTATTGCAATGTGTGTGGATCTTGATCTTACATATAAGATTACGGATGCACTGAATTACGAAGCAGCCAGGCTGGAATTGATACAATCTCTGGAAGAAATGTTTTCAGAGCGGTATTTTTTCTGGCATTTTGAAAAGGCAGAAGGTTGTCATGTATTTCTGATCAAGACAAAGGAAAATGCGACAGTGCGCGAGATTGCGCAGATTCTGGAACAGGTTAAAAGGGAACAGAAAAGTCCGGTTACTGCATCGATTTCCAAACCGTATAAAGGACTGGATGGAATCCGCCGAAGTTACGAAGAGGCGCAGGGACTTTTCGAGCCAATCTGCAGCAGTGCCACAAATGAGAATACTTTTTCCATACCTGTGAAAAAGGAAGAAAAAGCGGCAAAAAGTGATTGTGAAGAGGCAGGACTTACGATCGTCAATGCTGTTCGGAAGAATGCGTTTAAAGAGTTAAAACAGGCTTTTATTGCGTTGATCTACGCACTTCCACATGAGGAAGAGTTACAGATCCGTTATATACATAAGGTTATGCTGCAAGCGGAGATGATGCTGAACGATACTTACGGAATGACGGAAAAACTGCAGAAACAGTTCCGGAATTATTATTCGAATATGGAGAGTCTGACAGCAGCACAGGCGGTAGATGTCAGTTATAAGATCCTCGGAGAAGCAATTGAGGAACGGGAAAAATACGCAGAAAGCGGAGAAAATAAATGTGCAAAGGAATATATGACAGTGGCACTTTCTTATATCGGTGAGCATTTGCAGGAGGAAGAACTTTCTATTGTTCAGGTGGCAACGCAGATTTATCTGAATCCGGTATATTTCGGGCGTGTATTTAAAAATACATTTCATATGACCTTTAAAAAGTATCTCTTACAGCAGAGAATGGAGAAAGCAAAGAGGCTGATCCAGGATGGATGTGAGAGTATAGGAACGGTATGTGAGCAGGTGGGAATCAGCAATGCATCCTATTTTTCACATTTATTTAAAGAATATACAGGAAAATTACCGAGTGAATACAAAAAGGATTACGAAGAATGAAGAAATGGGTGATTAAATCCGGAATACAGAGAAAATACCTTCGATATATAATGGGGCTGTTGTTGCTGGCAATTTTGCTGTCAAGCATCGGTGTTTGGATTTATGTAAGGCAGAGTCTGACCACAGAGGTTACAGATAAATATGAATTTTTAAATGAGAAGATGGGGCTGGCTCTGGATACACTGTCAAAAGAGGCGGATGAAGGGACAGCAGAATGTATTACTTACGATCAGGTTCAGGAAAGTCTGAAAAAAACTTCACTTGCAGATGTGGAAAAGAACTCCCTTCAGAAATATTTTGCCTATATGAATCTGGATCATGTGGCAGAATACTGCTATGTGGATAATAAAAATAATGTTTATGCCAGATCCTACTCGCATATTGATTATGAAGATTTTTCAGACAGCCATCTGGAAGATTACATGGGAGATTCTTATGCGAAAACACAATGGTTCTGGGCGAAGGATACTCTGTTTGGGACGGAGAAAGAAGCATTGTTTATCGGAAGGTATGTGCACAGTATGGAATACGCCAGCAAACCAGGGCTGTTGCTTATCAAGATGAATGACAGCTTTCTGGAAACGATACTTGGAAAGGATCGGAGTATGACAGATGACGTGCAGATCGGAATTCTGGATAAGGAGGGAAATTTATGCGCTGTCTGGTGTCCGAAAGGGACGAAGATTGCGGATGCGGTAAAACAGGAAGTCTATAAGATCAGCGCACAGGAAACAAGCGGTATCCTTGCAAAAAGCCGGAGAGTGAGCGGTGGTGTCTGCTCCATTTACAAAGAAAGCAGCTCTGAAATGACGGTGTTCACAGTCGTTCCGTCGAGTGTAATGACGCAGGGAACGATGAGGGTACTTACGGTGCTGATCGGGATTTATCTGTTTGTGGCAGTGGTAGCGGTTGTGCTCAGTATCTATTTTTCCAAGCGGTTCACCAGTCCGATCCGGGAGATCAGTGAAGAGATGACACAGTTTGACGGAAATGATTTCAGTCGCCTGATTGAACTGAATACCAATACAGAACTGGATCAGATCGGACATTCCTACAATAAGATGCTAAAAAATATTGAGAATCTTCTGGCAGAGATCAAAGAACAGGAAGGGGTGCTCAGACGGACGGAGTTGAACATGCTTCTGGCACAGATCAACCCACATTTCCTTTATAATACGCTGGATACAATTTACATGCTTGCGCGGATAAACGGAGAAGAGACGACCATGAAGATGATTCAGGCACTTTCCAAATATCTGCGTCTGTCACTCAGCAAGGGCAGTGATATCGTGACGGTGGAGGACGAACTGGAAAATGTAAAGAGTTATATGGAAATCCAACAGATCCGGAATGCAAATCTGTTCCGGTATGAGATTGAGTGTAAGGTGGAAGAGAAGAGTACGTGGATGCTGAAGCTGATCTTGCAGCCACTTGTCGAGAATGCGATCAAGTACGGATTCTGCGAAATTTATGAGAATGGTCTGATCCGGATTGAGATTGCGAGGGAGGATAGCCAGCTGAAAATCGTGGTATTCAATAATGGGAAGCCGATTGAACGGGAAATGATGGAAAAGATCAATGCCTTAAACGGGCATCCGATTCTGGAGGCGAAAAAATGCTTCCAGGATAAGGAACACGGATATGGAGTGGTGAATGTACTGACCAGACTGCGGCTGAAATATGGAGAGGATGTGCTGTTTTACTATGAGGCAGAAGAAAATGGAACCCGGTGTACAATCCAAATTCCGGATGACGGAAAGGAGAAACGTGATTTATAGAAAATATTTGCAATCGGTGTTTTGTATCGTACTGGTTCTGACAGTGCTGACCGGATGTGGTAAAAATACGGGGCAGACAAGCCGGAGCACAGAAAAAAAGGAGATTGATATTCCGATCATTCTGACGGTAGATCCGACTTCCGGCAAGAAAACGGAACAGGATGTCGTTGATGCATTTAATGAAGAATATGCCGGTACGTATCATATGCAAGTGGAATGGGATCATGGAGACGGAAGAGGAATACCGAAAAAATCTGAAACGGTTAAATGTCACAGACGAGCTTCCGACTGTGATCTATGATGTGCGCACCCTGCCGTCCTTTTATCAGATGATGGTTGCGGATGGACGGATCGAGAATCTGAGTCCGTATCTGGAAGAGGATGAAGAGTGGAGGAATATGATCGAACCGGCGGTGATGGAAGGCTGTACGGATGAGGATGGCAATATCTATCTTGGACCGATCAGTACGGCGGCATTTGCGTGCGCCGGCATGTTTTGGAATCCGGAGCTTTTTGCGGAAGCAGGGATTGAGAAATTCCCGGAGACATGGGAAGAATTCTGGGACTGCTGTGACCGGCTGCAGGCAAACGGAATCACACCGCTTGGACTTCACACTGAAGGAACCGGCTGGGCGCCGATGCTGATTGCAACAGCAGAGGCAGCACACACGGAAGAAGGCTATGCATTTATGAAAGAGCTTCTCCCAGAAAGCTATTCCAATGATACCGGTCTTGAAATTGCAGAAACCTTGCAGAAATTGTTTCGGTATACAACAGAAGATGCAATTCATGCTGACTACGATGTGGCATACAATAATTTTGTCACAGGAAAGGTGGCAATGATCCCGAACGGATACTGGATGATCGATCAGTTGCCGGAAGAATGGAAAGAAAAGGTAAGATTTTCCGCATTTCCGGGAAATAAACTGATCGCCTCACCGGAAACCTTTGGCTGGGCGGTGGTTTCCACTTACAGCGAGGAGGTCAAAGAAGGAGCGGTTGAATTTTTGAAATTTCGCACGAAATTCAATCTGGAAGAGAAGAAAGAGCTGATGGACAAGAACGGACGCACTGAAATCAGTCAGCTCCTTCAGGATTATGTAAATGCCTACAATAACAATCCGCAGATCGTTCCGAACTATCAGGTGAAATGGAACTCCATCCTTCAGGAAGAGACAATCGGGGAGTGCCTGCCACAGCTTGCCGCCGGGAAAATGCCGCCTGCGCAGATGGTGGAGACTGCCGATGAAAGTATCCGGGAGTATGAGAAAGAGAGATGATGGGAGGAGAAGGCTGTTGGTGTCATTTTATCAATAACAAATTTTTTACATTTCGAAAAGTATATTTTTTGTTAAAGGAGGTTTGCGATTTGCTACAGCCTTTGATTGGATTCTTGCTATTATTTAAGCATAGAAAAGAAATCCAGACGAGGAGGAACGGAAATTATGAAAAACAAAAAAAGATGGCTGGCACTGGGGCTGGTAGGAATCATGACACTTGGATGCTTTGCAGGATGTGGAAGCAAGAGCGATGGCAAGAGTGCAGACGGTAAAGGGGACAGCAGCAAAGGATCTGTATATTATCTGAACTTCAAACCGGAGCAGGATGAACAGTGGCAGCAGCTGGCAAAGGATTACACAAAAGAGACAGGTGTAGATGTAACGGTTGTTACAGCAGCTTCCGGAAACTATGAAACCACTCTGATGAGTGAAATGGGAAAGAGCGGAGCACCAACATTATTCCAGGTAAACGGACCTGTAGGACTTGCAAACTGGAAAGATTACTGCTACGACTTATCAGATTCTGATATTTACAAAGAACTCACAAGTGATGATTATGCACTGAAAGACGGAGATTCTGTAGCAGGTATCGGATATGTTATTGAAACATACGGAATTATCACAAATAAGACATTATTAAAAGAAGCAGGATATACACCGGATGACATCAAATCTTTTGCAGATCTGAAAAAAGTAGCAGAAGACATTACAAATAGAACTTCTGAACTTGGATTTTCTGCATTTACTTCAGCAGGTATGGACGGATCTTCTGACTGGAGATTCAAGACACACCTTGCAAACCTTCCGATCTACTTTGAATATCAGGATGAAGGAATTAACACAACAGATGCAATCAAAGGCACATATCTTGACAATTATCGCGATATGTGGGATCTGTACATCAACAACAGCACATGCGATCCAAAGGATCTTGCTGCAAAGACAGGTGACGATGCAAGAAATGAATTCCTGAATAAAAAAGCTGTATTCTATCAGAATGGTACATGGGAATATACACAGCTGATCGATGGTGGTCTGACAGATGATGACATGACCATGCTTCCGATTTACTTTGGTGTAGGCGATGAAGCAAACCAGGGACTCTGCACAGGTACAGAAAATTACTGGTGCGTAAATAAAGACGCAGACGAAGCTGATATTCAGGCTACATTAGATTTTATGGACTGGTGTGTAACTTCAGATGAAGGAACAAAATGTATGGCAGACGATATGGGATTCAACATTCCGTTTAAGAAAGCTCAGGAATCTCAGAATCTCTTTATCAAAGAAGACAAACAGATGACCGAAGACGGAAAGACTCCGGTAGCATGGAACTTCTCAACAATGCCTTCAGAAGAGTGGAAAAATGGTGTTGGATCTGCACTGACAGCTTATGCAGCAGATCAGACAGATGCTAACTGGGATGCAGTAGTAAGTGCATTCGTAGATGGATGGGCATCTGAATACAAGCTTGCAAATGAATAAATAAGTTGCATAAAAAGAACGGACCTAGGGGCAGGCGGCTTGCCTGCCCCTTTTAAGTGAGAGGAGAGCCTGTACGAAGCGGGTTTTCTGGATATGGGAACCTACGTTTTTCCATATAAAAATAAAAAGTGAAATGAGAGCCACCTGGTAGGAAGATCCTTCCGGGCAAAAGGAAAAGAGGAGGATTTCTATGGAAAAGGCACTGAAAAAACATGCACCAATATTTGTTCTCCCAACATTTCTTGCATTTGTGATCGGATTTATCATTCCGTTTGCACAGGGATTTTATCTTTCTTTTTGTAAGTTTACAACAGTAGGAAATGCAACATTTGTTGGAATATCAAATTATACCGCAGCAATCAAGGATACATCATTTACAAGTTCATTTAAATTTACAGTATTATTTGCGATTGTATCGATCTTACTGATCAACGTACTGGCATTTGGCCTGGCACTGCTTCTGACACAGAAGTTAAAGGGAACCAATATTTTCAGAACTATTTTCTTTATGCCGAACCTGATCGGTGGAATCGTACTTGGATATATCTGGCAGATCCTGATCAACTGTCTGCTTACGATCATCGGACAGCCGCTTCTGGCACTGAATTCTTCAGCCGGTTACTGGGGACTTATCATTTTGATGTGCTGGCAGCAGATCGGATATATGATGATTATTTACATCGCAGGTCTTCAGAATGTACCGGATGATCTGATCGAAGCAGCAGAGATTGACGGAGCAGCAAAGTGGGATATCCTCTGGAAGATCAGAGTTCCGATGGTAATGTCTTCCATCACGATCTGCGTCTTCCTGACACTTACCAATTCATTTAAATTGTTTGATCAGAACCTGGCTCTTACAGGTGGAGATCCAAACCATGCGACAGAAATGCTGGCACTGAATATTTACCAGACATTCTACGCACGTGCCGGAATGCAGTGGAAAGGTTATGGACAGGCAAAAGCAGTGATCTTCTGTGCTCTGGTTATCATTATTTCACTGGTACAGCTGAAAGCAACAAGATCTAAGGAGGTGCAGCAGTAATGAAAAAGAAGAAAAGTATTGCAAATACAATATGGATAGTTATATTAACAATTGCGGCACTCGCCTGGATTTATCCGATCATTATGATCCTGATGAACTCTTTGAAAAAAGAATCAGCGATCAGTACAGGAACTGCATTTAAACTTCCGACTGCAGATGCATTTGCAGGAATCGCAAACTATGTAGATGCCGTTGCTTCAAAAGGATTTTTGAGCAGTCTTGGATACAGTACATTTATTACGATTACTTCTGTAGTTGCTATTCTTGTATGTTGCTCCATGTGTGCATGGTATATAACCCGTGTAAATAGTCCGATTTCAAAGATTTTATATTATCTGTTTGTATTTTCCATGGTTGTTCCTTTCCAGATGGTTATGTTCACCTTGTCACAGACAGCAGATACCTTACATCTGAATATGCCATGGAATATCTGGGTGATCTATCTCGGATTTGGCGCAGGTCTTGCGGTATTTATGTTCTGCGGATTTGTAAAATCGATTCCTGTAGAAATCGAAGAAGCTGCCATGATCGACGGATGTAATCCGCTGCAGACCTTCTTTTTGATCGACATCCATATCCTGAAGCCTACCATGATATCCGTAGGTATTCTGGAAGCAATGTGGGTATGGAATGATTACCTGCTTCCAACTCTTGTACTTGATATTAAGAAGTATAAA
>ENA-OPCD01001992-OPCD01001992.1-human-gut-metagenome-genome-assembly--contig:-NODE-1992-length-14944-cov-4.516757_pt1 | contig 14944 bp, 10 predicted proteins | sample MGYA00241560_ERZ501471 | MGnify/ENA primary metagenome ERZ501471 (study PRJEB25962, sample SAMEA2042578) | human gut metagenome | biome: human gut; feature: human-associated habitat; material: faeces...
AAGGCCGTTCCTGAAGAAGCCGCCTCGCTCAACGACAACGTGCCCGCCGCCGTCGGCGTGCCCACCGTCAACGTCAACCTCGGCACCGTCGCCGGTGGCGGCGGCGGTCACACCTGGTACGAATGGGGTGTCCCGGGCAACGGCGTCGATGAAGGCAAGCGTCTCTACCGGTTCCTCATGATGGGCCTGCTCGCCTCGGGCTACAACATGACCGATGGCAAGGTGCTCGAACCGGGCGTCGGCCCGATGGGCAACCGCACCACCGAAGAAATGTTCAAGTAAGAGGAGCGTCATCATGAAGAACATCCGCACAATCCTTCGTCCCGCCGCCGCTCTTCTTCTGAGCCTCGCGGCCGCCGGCGCCATGGCCGGCTCCCAGTCAGTCGCAGTCTCGATCGTCGGCCCGGGCGGCCACTCCAACGGCGACTATGGCAACGTCAACGCCGTGCATGCCGCTGCCCGCAGCATCATGCTGATCGAGAAGGCCGTCCCCGACGCCGTCATCTCCGACATCCAGGGCGGCAACTCGGTCAACTCCATCGCCGCGTCCGCCGACTTCATCGTCACGATCATGGGTGACGAAGCCTCGCTCAAGGCTCAGGCCGACAAGGTGAAGGCCGCCGTCGAAGAAGGCTGCAAGGCCGAAAACGCCTTCCGCGGCGTCAAGGCAGGCGAGGTCCGCAACGGCGTCGCCTCCGACATCCGCTGGTCCGTGAAGTAATCATCCGTCACCTCCCGCCCCTCGGGCCCGCCTCGAAAGAGACGGGCCCGATTTCTTTGTCCGCAAGCGACAAAATCCGTCGTACGACCTCCTACAATGATTCCAATCCAACGCCTTACATTTTCGCCACCCACACGTCAACACAAGTCATGACCAACGCCAACGAAACCTCCGCCTCGCTCTTTGCATGGATGCCATTCTATTCGGAACTCGCCACCAAGCTCCTCGCCTTCAAGAACAACCGAAAGACCCTGCTCAGCCGTTTGCAGGCCGTCTTCGACGACCATCCGAACCTGGACTTTCCCGCATTCGACGGCATTCCCGACGACATTGATCCCTTCACGGTCTTTGCATTCGTCAACCGCGGTCTATCACGAGAAACGCCACACTGACCTGCGCCGGCTTCAAGAGGGCCTTCGGCCTTGCAGCCGAGGTTCCGGAACTCTTCCCTTGGCTGCCTCGAATGGACAACCGAAACGTCTACTTCTTCCGCTCCCGTGAGCACCGAGGCGACGACGTCGACAAGCTGTGGCAGGCATTCGAAGCCGCGCTCACCCTTGCGAACGACGATACGGAGGCGCATCGCAGGACCTTTGCCGAAGCGTTTGACGCCGCTCTTGCCCTGCCTGGCATCAAGTGGAACCTTACGACAGGCCTTTTCTGGATCAGGCCGAGTTTCTATCTGAGTCTGGACGGCATCAATCGATAGGCGATAGACGAGTGCTCGCTCCTGGGAGAAGCACCCTCGAAAATGCTTCACGCCTGCAAGGACACGCCGCCCGACGGCATCGCCTACCTCAGCCTTCGTGATGAAGCCGTCAAAGCCATCAAGGCCTCCGACACATACACGGGCATTCCCGACTTCAGTTATCGCTCCTGGGTCAAGGCGCAAGAAGTCAATGAACAGAACAAGCGCTTGAAGAAGTGCCCCGACGACGAAGCCCAACATTCAGCGAAGCGGTACTGGCTGGTGGCTCCGGGATATTACGGCGAATACTGGGATCAGTTTCAGGCTGAAAACATGGTCGCCATCGGATGGAAGGACATCGGCGATCCGCTTCAATACGAGTCGCGCCAGGAGATTCAGAAGAAGCTCAAGGAGGTCTATCCTTCGGAGCACGAACCGTCCAACAATTCCCGGGCCATCTGGCAATTTGTTCACGAAATCAAGCCGGGAGACGTCGTCTACGTGAAAGGCGGCCGCAATCTCGTTTACGGGCGTGGCATCGTCACCTCCGACTTCATCTACAGTCCGGAAAATGCCGAAATGCCCAATCTGCGCCGCGTCTCCTGGACATCCGTACAGGAGCGCAAAACAGACTGGAACCTTCCGGTCAAAACGCTGACGGTGTACGAAGCCGGCTCCGACAAGGCAGCCTCGCTTGAAGGCCTGTTCGAAAATGAGGATGACTTTCCGGAGGAAACGGCCCGTTATGCGAAGGAGGACTTTCTCAACGAGGTCTTCATGGACGAAGAGCGCGTGGATCGTCTGCTTTCGCTCGTCGAGTACAAGCGGAACGTCATTCTTCAGGGGCCTCCCGGCGTTGGCAAGACCTTTCTTGCCAGGCGCCTTGCCAGGCTTGCCATGGGAGAGCATGACGACTCGCGCATCGAGTTCGTCCAGTTCCACCAGAGCTATGCCTACGAGGACTTCGTGATGGGACTTCGTCCGACTGCCGAGGGCGGGTTTGAACTGCGCACGGGCGCCTTCTACGACTTCTGCAAAAAGGCCGCGGACGATCCCGACAGGACCTACTACTTCATCATCGACGAAATCAATCGAGGCAATCTCAGCAAGATCTTCGGCGAGCTCTTCATGCTCATCGAGGGCGACAAGCGCGGACAGTCCGTAAGACTTCTCTACAGGGACGAGCAATTCTCCGTTCCGGCAAACCTGCGCCTCATCGGCCTCATGAACACGGCGGACCGCAGCCTTGCAATGCTCGACTACGCGCTTCGCAGACGCTTTGCGTTCTTCGAACTCGCTCCCGCCTTCGATAACGAGTCTTTCAAGGCCGTACTTGAGAAACAGGGCACCCCCGCGATCGAAAAGCTGGTCGCCGTCATCGGAAAGCTCAACAGCGAGATCACCTCCGACGAGAGCCTCGGACGCGGCTTTGCCATCGGACACAGCTGTCTCTTCGGCCACGACGGAAAGCTTGTCAATGACGGCCGCCTTGCCGACGTCGTCGAGTTCGAGCTCGTGCCGCTCATCGAGGAATACTGGTTTGACAATCCCGAGCAAACCAGGCACTGGGAAGCCGAACTCAGGAAGGCTCTTGCATGATTCCCATCAAGAACGTCTTCTACATGCTCGCCTATGCCTTCCGGGCGCTTGACCGGAAGGCATACCGCCCGCTTGAATCCGAGGACTTCGCAAATGCCGAAGACCTTCTCGCCGCGATCCTGATCCTCGGCGTCGAAGAACAATTCAAGCGCGGCGTGAGCAGGGCATACATCGAGGAGGAGGCTCCCCTGTCCGCCGTCAAGGGGCGCCTCCTGATCGAGGAATCCATCCGGACGTGCAGGCGAAATGCGCGTCTCGTGTGCGCCCGGGATGAATTCTCGGTTAACGCCTACATGAACAGGATCCTCGTCACTGCCATGCAGGCACTCGTCCGATCCGAGGAGGTGGCATCCGCGCGCAGGAAGGCCCTGCGCGCCTCCCTCTGCATGCTCTGGGAGGTGACGCCGCTTGATCCGCGCAACATCCTCTGGAACTTCCGCTACGACCGCAACAACCAGACCTACCGTCTGCTGATGTACGTCTGCCGTCTCGTGCTCGAGGACCGTCTGCCTGCACAATCGGACGGGAAGAAGCCGGGCGGGCTTTTTGACGACGACCAGACGCTCCCAAAGCTGTACGAGAAGTTCATTCTCGGCTACTTCAAAAGAACGCATCCGCGCCTTCAGCCACGCTCCGAATTCTTGGATTGGACACTGGAGAACAACGACGGCCGCAGCCTGTTGCCCGTCATGCATCCCGACGTCACGCTCGAGGATGCAGCCGGTCGAATGCTGATCCTTGACGCGAAGTTCTACGACCACGCCACAGTCGTCCGATACGAGAAGACAAGACTCCATTCCGCAAACCTCTATCAGATCTTCACGTACACCAAGAACGCGCAGGCCTCCCGGAATCCGGCCCTTCCGGCCGTATCCGGGATGCTTCTCTACGCAGGCACCGACGAGAAGATCCAGCCCGACGTCTCCTGCAGCATGAGCGGCAACAGGATCTCGGTCCGCACGCTTGACCTCAACAGGCCGTTCAGCGACATTCGCGCCCGGCTCGACGCCATTGCGGCCGAATATTTCCCCGAATGACGACGGTGCGCTCGCTCTCGGGATACCATGAATCGGGTAGGAGCCCGTGGATTATTTCCACGGGCGTCCTCCCACACCACGTGGCGTACGGTTCTCGTACCACGCGGTTGCGAGCAGTCATCGGAGTTATCTCCGTCCTCTCTGTTCTTCTGCTTGCATCCCCTGTTCCCTTTACCTACCTCAGTAGACAACTCTGTTCCGCAGAGTTCTCATTCCGAGGCGCTCCCGTGTGCAGCATTCAGGCAGCTCAGAAAGAGGTGCGCGCAGCAGGAGGAAACTGACTCGCTTCGGTCCTTCCTCGAGTTACGAGTACTATGACCTCTGCTGACTCCTTACGACAAGTTTTGCTCCGGAGTTCGCACTCCGTCCGTAAGGCCTCCCAGGGTAAGGGCACAATCTTTCTCGTCATCTATCCGCCGCATTTACACCGAGAGTTCCGTATAGCTTGGGGCTTCAGTTTGTGTTGCAACCTTACCCACTCTCATATGCCTGATGCGGTTCCTGTTCGTCGGACCAACGGTTTGCCTGGAGCTTCCTTCAGATTCCACCTCACGATGGACACCCTTGCCTTCGGCTATGCGCTTGGTGCTATCCCCTGCGCTCGGGACTTTCACCCGTTAGATTGTGCCCATGCCTGGCACACCAAAAAACCGCCTGGACGCTGTTGCACAGGCGGTTTTCTTGCTTGGTTTGCAAATCCGCTACGCCGCGTTCTGTACGTCCACGCAGCTCGCGAAATAGCCGCCCTTCTTGAAGGCGTCCATGAGCTTCGCCGCCGGCGGCGGATTGGTCATCTCCACGAGATCGAGGAGCGCATCGACCGTCACCGCCGAAACTGGCTGTCCGTAACTTTCAGAGCATTTCTGAAGAGAACTCTCCACGGCCTTGGCCGACTTCCCGAATCCGCCTGCAATGTAGAGGAAGAACTTGGAAGGCGTCTTGTCGTCAAACTCCTGCCAACAGTCCTTGTAGTAGGTTTTGAGCTTGATCGTGTCGTTGAGCGGCAGGCCGTAGTTCATAGTAGCCTTGCTGTCTCCGAACCCGCATTCAGTCATGCCCGAAGCCCTGATGCGGATGTCCGGATATCCGCCCTCGCGATTGCTTGCCGTCTTCTGGCCGATGTGTTCGGAGAGATCGAAGCCGAGCTTGCGGAAGATGCCCGTCACAGCCTTCTCCAACGAAATGGCCTCTCTGCCACCAGAAGCGGCGGCCTGCTTGATGGTGTCGCGCTCGATGTTCGCTACGCGGTCCCGCACGCCACTGATGAGAAGCCCGATCTCGGCGGGCGTCTTGCCGTAAGTGGCCGCTTGATCGTTGATGAAGGCCTGCAGATTGAAGGCGTAGGGTGCTTCCGTGACCGCGTTGATGAAGTTCGAGCACACCAGAGCCTTCTCGCCGTTGATCTGCTGCGTGGAGCGCGAGCGGATGGATTTGGTCTTCGTGTAGCGCCCGAAGCGCTGCTGCCATGCGGCCAGATGGTCGGGATCCAGAGGTTCGATTCTTTCGTCCATCCAGGTGCAGATATCTCCCTGCACGCAGACGTCCTCATTGAGTTCGAAGCGCTTGTTGTCTTCCGCATCGGTCACGATCAACTGAGCGGACTCAAGATAGTTCTTGGCCGTGTTCGCAATATCTTTGGCGTCCTGAATGCCTCGGGCAAGGTCTTCCTCAGGATTATGTTCGTGATAACGCTTTGGCGTACGCACGTCGTCAACGCTCTCGATCACGGTCGCGAGATCGCCCGTTTCGCGCACCTTGAGAATCTTCTCGACGCAGATATCGTGGCACTTGTGCGTGCGCCCGTAGACCACGGCCACGGCGATGTCAAGACAGGTGAGATAGCCGCCGAGTCTCGGATCCTGCCAGAGTTCGATGAGAAATACGAAAGGCTTCACCTTCATGCTCGGATCAACGCTCACGTTTCGGCCCAAGCCGTAGACGGACGGATACTGCATCCGAAGAAGCTGACAGCGAAGGATCCTCAAGGGGGAACGCGCGTTGATGAGCTCTTCGCCCGCGAAGGTCGACGAGTACCCCCGGTCATGATCCTGCCAAAACAGGCCGAGGCAGGAGAGCTGCGCAAAGTACGTGCGCATTCCGCCCGGATTCTTCACGCCATGGGCGTTTGCCTTGCACTTGAGCCCGAGGTTTTCAAGCTGGTCGTAAAGCTGATCCTGCACGGTCTGACTGGTGGTGTTGCCCGTGCAGGCTTCAAGCAATTGGGAAATCTGCACCAACTTCCAAGCCTCGATCTTGCGAATATTGCGCGGGAACATCCACATCGTGCGAAATTTAGGATTCGGCATACGGCAGTCCCTCCCTTTTTGAGGTTTTGCGCTACAATTCCCGTAAACGTTGCTTACATTAGGGCAGCAAACTTTGCAACGGAGAGCGTTGTGCGCAATAAAGAATTGAAAGTACGTCTCTCGGAGACGGAGTATTCCCATTTTACCGAGGCTTGCGAGAAGGAACAGGTGGCAACGTCTACCAAAGCTCGCGAGCTGATCGTCAATTTTTCCCAGAGCGTGCTGGGCCAAGCTGTCAAGGAAGCGGCTTGTCCGAATGAGGCCGGCGAAAAAATGCCGGTGCTCGTCCCCGGACGTGCGCTTCGTGTGGGCGAGATGTTCTCTGGTCCCGGCGGCATCGGCACGGCTCTTAATCGCGCGAAATCGAAGAACTTTTCGTTCGAGCACCTGTGGGCAACAGATTGGGATGCAGACACGTGCCGTACGTACCAACAGAACGTTCTCAAGCACAGTCCTGAAGCGCTTTCGATCTGTAAGGACGTTCGCGAGCTCGACCTCGACGGCCTGCCCATTGTTGACGGATTCCTTTACGGATTCCCCTGCAACGACTTTTCGCTAGTTGGCGAGTCTAAAGGGCTCGACGGCAACTACGGCGGCCTCTACTCCTACGGCGTCAAGTACATCAACCGAGCCAACCCCCTCTTCTTCTTTGCGGAGAATGTGAGCGGTCTAAGCTCTGCCAACGACGGCAAGGCTTTCAAGGTGATTCTCGACGCGCTCAATCACGCGGGCAGGTTCGGCTACAACATCACGGCGCACCTCTACAAGTTTGAAGAGTACGGCATCCCTCAGGCTCGCCATCGTTACATCATGATCGGGATTCGCGGCGACCTTGGCCTAACCTTCAAGGTCCCCAAGCCTTCAGGCATTCTGAAATCCTGTTCCGAAGCTCTGGCCAACATTCCGCCCACGGCAGCCAATCAGGAACGGACCTCACAAAGCAAGACCGTCACGCAACGCCTTGCCCTCATTCCCGAAGGCATGAACGTCTGGCAGGCTGAAGAAGCTGGCCTGCTCCCACCCGAGCTTTGCCTCAACGTGAAAGGCGCACGTCTTTCCCAGATTTACCGTCGACTTGACTCCAAGAAGCCGGCATACACCATCACCGGCTCGGGTGGCGGCGGCACGCACGTCTATCACTGGTCCGAAAACCGTGCACTGACGAATCGTGAACGCGCTCGTCTTCAGACCTTCCCGGACGACTTCGTGTTCTGCGGCTCGAAGGAGAGCGTGCGCAAGCAAATCGGCATGGCCGTTCCTTGCGACGGTGCACAGCTCATCCTCGAAGCTCTGCTCAAGACTTTCGAAGGACAGGATTACGAAAGCGTTGAACCCAGCGTCGGAACCTTCGAGGCCGGCAGGTTCACGATTTGATGCGAGACACCCCAAGTGACCAGAGAAGAAATCCATCGCCGCAAGCAACGCGGCTCAAGACCGAGTTCCGGACGCACAGCCGCGAACGAACCGAAGAAAAACGTCACGATCCGACTGACGGCAGAGGAGCATTTGAAACTCGCCGAAGCCGGCGGTTCCGCCTTCATCAGTGAAATCTTGAGAAACACGAGGGTCTACCTTGACCTGACGAAGGACGGCGTTGTCAAAGTCGTCAGCACGCCCAAGTTCCATCGCCGCCGCCGGACGGACGAATCGAGAGTCGACTTCTCCGGTTCGGAATGAGAAATTGCTTAAGCACAATCGCCCTGTTTCGACAACCGAAACAGGGCGATATTTTTACCTGCCCAGATGAGTTGCCGGGGCAGCAAGCCTTCGAAGTAGCGAAAGCTACCTATCGCTTAGGACGCAAAATCTGTAGGTAGGTGAGAATGGCCCGCATGCGCCTTGCCAAGCTACATCGCAGAGTGGCAAGAGTACGTGCGGACTTCCAGCACAAGACCTCTCGACGATTGGTTGACGAGAATCAAGCATTGATCTTCGAGACATTACGAATCAAAAACATGATGAAGAACCACCATCTTGCAGGGGCTATTGCCGACGTGGGATGGGGCGAGTTCATGCGCCAATGCGAATACAAGGCGAAGCAGAAGGGCAAGGTCTTTGTGAAGATCGGCGCCTTCTTCGCGTCTTCGAAGACATGTTCCGCCTGTGGGCATCGGTTGCAGACGCAGAGTTTTGCGACCTGCGACTGGAGATGCCCGCATGTTCATCATGACCGGGATGCCAATGCCTCATTGAACATTAAACAGGAAGGTGTCCGAATGCCGAAGACAGTCGAGCCGACCATTTGTTGGTTTTATGCAACAAAGCCCTCGCGATCCACGTCCGATCAACATTCAAAAGGCTCAGTTCCAGCCTTCGCATGGTTCCCTTGGAACAGAGCAGAGAACTGCAATAAAGTAATTAAATGAGGGGGCATCCAAATCCCACAGCATAGGTGTTAACCCTACCCCCCCCTTCAGGCATTTTTTTAGGCTTCATTTCGCGTTGCTTGGCCTTATTTCAAAAGGCTGAGCTTTGTCTCATTAGTAGAGGGTATGTGATGAAACGTTCAATGATCGCCTTGGCAGTGATGTCTGCCGTAACCACCAATACGGCTGTGATGGCTGCCGCACCTACTTTTTCGAATGATCAGTTGCCAACCGCGCCGGTTGTTGTTGATCACACCAAGACTCCCTTGTCTGGGAGCTATATGGTTTATACGGTCGATCAGGAAATGGAGGTTAAGGACCTTGATCTCGATGTGACTGTTACTGGCAAGCCGGGAAATCAAATTTTCACATCCGAAGTTTTGGCTGGCGCTACGTTTACGGGTTCGAAGCTCAATGTCAGCATCACGACGGATGCAACGGGTACTGGCAACTCCATGATTGCAGCTTTGGACGTGGATTCAACGAACCCTGTCACCATCTCTGCGGATACGGTAAATCTGAAAGCCGTGTCTACGAGCACTGATGGTAAGGCCGCTTTTGGTATCGCCACTTGGAGTGCCAGTACGATCAATTTCACGAGCAAGTCCGTGAATGTGAGCTATGAAACAGCCACCGACCGTAAAGACGACAAAACTCAATACAACGAATCGTCCGCAATCAGCGCTACTCAGGGAAGTACGATTAACTTTGGGGAAACCACTGTTCTGACGATTACCGGCAAGGGGACAGGCACCACACAAACCACGCCGACTAGTGAAGGAACGCACGCATATCCCGGAAACTACACGGGCGCTGCCGCGATGTATGGCATCAAGATGGAAGGTGGTACGGTTACGGCTACCGGTACGACCAATATCACATTGACTGGCATTGGTAACCGCGTGTCTGGCATTCACGCGACAAACTTCTATGAAAACTCCTCTCATGGCGATGTTTGGGGGAGCGCCGCTGGTCAATTTAACAATGTAATCGTCAACGCAACCTCAGAAAAAGGGGATGCGCTTGGACTTGAGGCTTATTTGGTTGAAGGCCAAGACGTTAACAAAGTCCTTGTGAACGTTAATGGCACTAGTGATCTGTCGGCGTCTTCCAAGTCCGGCAATGCTTATGGCGTTTCTCTGAAGGGGAAGACCACGGTTCAGTTCGATGGCGATCTCCATGCCAAGGCCACGTCCGAATCCGGTGACGCCTATGTGCTGTATGTCGAAGAAGGTCGTTTGACGGTGGCTGGTGCTTCCAACCAATTGGACGGCGACTTGAAGGCCGTGAACGCCGGTACGATTCATATCGGCGCTCCTGCCGCGTCCACCCTTCTGAGGGCCGCGCCTGCCGCTCAGACGCAGACTTCGGTCGATGGTTCCATTTCCGCCGACGCCACGTCCAAGATCATCTTCAACAATGCCTCCGTTGAAGTGTCCAAGGGCAACTCTGTTTCCATCGAAGGCGAACTGACGAGCACGAACGGCCAGCTTGTGCTCAACGATGTTGAAGAAGGGACGGTGCAGATTGCAACCCTGACCGAGGGTTCGACGCTGGACGCTGTTGCTTCGGGTAGCCTCAACGACAAGCTTGGCGGCGACCTCGATGCCTTCAGCAACGCCATCACCATCACGAACGGTGCAGAAGGCACGACCCTTGTCATGAAGGAAGGTCTTGTGGCCGGTGAAAAGACGGCTCAGCTCACCGAAGACGGCACGATTGACGAAACGACGGTTACCGAAAAGACGAACTCCGTCATGCAGTCCTCTTTGGAAATGGCTTCTGCACTTCCGCTTACGATGAACCGCATCCTTACGAACGACGTTCGCAAGCGCATGGGCGATCTTCGTGCATCGGAAGGCACGTCCGGTGCTTGGGTTCGCTATGACGGCGGCAAGCTCTCCGGCGACAACGGTCTGGACAGCAAGTTCAACACGATTCAGGTGGGCGTCGATACGATTCCGACCGCAGACGCGCCCCGCGTTGGTCTGGCCTTCAGCTACACGGACGGCGACATGGACTATGCCCGCAGTTCTTCCGACATGCAGAGCTACAGCCTCGCCGGCTACGCCACGTGGATGGCCGACAACGGCATGTTCCTCGACACGGTTGTGCGCATGGCCAAGTTCAAGAACGACATGACGGTCGACGGTCGCCTCAACGGGACGATGGACAGCCTTGCGGTCAGCGTTTCCGGCGAAACCGGCTGGCGCTTTGATCTCAACGACCTCTTCTATGTCGAACCGCAGTTCGAAGCGATGTACACCTATATTGACGGCGACAATTTCGATCTCGGAAACGCTCGTTATGCCGTCGACTCGATGGACAGCTTCACGGGTCGTCTGGGCTTCGCTTCCGGCTTGAAGTGCCCGAACAACAAGGGCGATGTCTATGTCCGAGCTTCCGTCGTCCATGAGTTCCTTGGCGACAGCAAGATCACCGGCACGGCCTCCGGCAGCACCGGCGTGGTCGAAGTCGACGGCAAGGACACTTGGGTCGAATACGGCATCGGCGGCAACTTCAATCTGACCAAGAACGCATACTTCTGGGCGGATGTTGAACGTACCAGCGGCGGCCTCATTGATGCCGATTGGCGTGCTTCCGCAGGCGTTCGCCTTGCGTTTTAACCCTTGAAGGCCAGTTCGGATTTTGCATCCGAACGCGCATCGAGCTTAACGCACAAGCCCGCCGGCTTTCTGAAGTCGGCGGGCTTCTTGTTACCCCGAAATATCTGATGCATCAAGCTACGTCGCACTCTCTGCTCAACAGCGACCCAAAACGCGCCTGAGCCAGAAGACGAAGCGCGTCCACCAAGAACGATGGCGCTTTCGCCAATTCCAAGGAGCTTCGGGATTCTCTTCCTGCCAAAGGCCGACACGATCCCTTCTGGCCACTTCATAAGCATGCCGATACGTTTGCGCCACGTCTCGCGGCATTCGATTGAAGTAATGGAAATACGGCCACGCAGCCCCTCTCTCGATCATTCGCAGGCAGACGTCTTCGCCATCGCACAAAAGCGCACTTACCCAATTGCGGCGTAAAGCTCCGTTCAGGGCGGAGATATAAGCCGCGTGTTTTTCGATGAACGCTAGGAAGCTCTTCAAAAGTACCCTTTAACAAGGAGGTGACGGCTATTTATCCTGCGTGACAGTTAGAAGTCCTAGTGAGCCGAAATTGAAGCGGGGTTTTGAAGAGCTTCCTATTAATCTAGAATTTATCTTTTTAGTTTTTTTTTCAATTGATTGCATTCCTTATTTTTGCCATTTGACGATCAAGTATTCGAACCTGCCGGTCAATTTCTCTATCAGTCACTTTTGGTGTTTTTGCTGTTTCCATCTTCTCGAAACAACTCTTTAACTGTCCTACTTGTTCGTCAACGCCTAAATTTTCATCTACAACACAGCGATCGAGCCCTGTTTTCTTTTCAGCCACAATAGCAGACGCCAAAGCGCGTTTTGCTAGATTCCATTTTCTGAGTTCTTCTGCATGCGTCGGTTCCTCTTCGCCACTTAAATAACGAAGAACATAGGGTTTCAAAGCTCGACCTTCTGTTTCGATATAAGTCGTACCCAACACACCTGAATTCCGTTCATCGGCGATATATGCAACGGGAATGAAACTTCCAAGCTGGAAATTAGCCAAAAACGCTCGATCCTCTTCATTGATGAGATTCAAATTCAACACACTATACTGTGAAGGACTAAATGGATCTGCATAGTAGAGCTGAGCTATATTCGGATTTCTTTTATCTTTTTCGATCGAAAACACCTTAAATGTAAGTATCCATACTTGGCCTTTTTCTTCCTGGAGCTTGTAAGGATTTGACCTCCATTCTCTTAGTTTAATAACACCGATCCCAGACCTATTTTTATCAAATGCATCAAGAACAACTTTCTTACTTTGAATTTCAAAAGTAACATCAGTTGCGATAGAAACACCAAGTTTTATATTTTGAACAATCTTTGATGAATTTTCAATCTGTTTTTGAAAGGCCGGATGTCCATTACCTAAATTAGGTTTAGCCACAAATCTTTGACTAAGTTGCTTTTCCAATTCTTTATCAAAAGCAACATACATATCTTGAAAACCTTCTTCAACTAGTTCTTTCAAAAGCTCTTCATTAGAATCGCCTTGAGTTCTAAATCTAGTATTCGGTAGATCAACCCTGATAGAAAAGGACTTTTCTGGTAAAAATGTATTATTAAATACCGTGACTAGTTCGCCATAAGCACTACGATTATCAGGGTAAACAGTTATCCAGTAGGAAGGATTAACGACATAATCACACCCTCCGGTTAAATGAGGCGAAGATAGATCGATAACTTCATCAAAATATTTGCTTAACTCATTTTTCAATCCAACATAAGCAGGATTAATGTCTAAGTAGTAATCTTTAAAATTGGCCCTATAGTACAAATCTGAGGCTTGAATAGGTTGCACACAAACACATGCCGGATATTTTTTACTCGGTTTTGAATAATTGGCCATTCGATCCGAATCAACCGTTCCATGCCAAGTACCACAACCTGTCAGTATCAAAGGCAACAATAAACTTAATTTCTTGAACATCACAGCATCCCTAACCTGGATTTTTAATAAGGCGGCTCTGCTAAACGGTGGAAGCCGCTTTTTTTTATACCAGACCACCCCACATGATGCAAATAGATACACCGACAATACAAGTATGAAAACGCCTGCAAATTTGGATTTGTGATAAAATAAAAGGAACGAACCGAGATCAAATTGCAACATAAATCATCGGTAAGTTCCTTTTATGTACCTTAATTCTACACCATGCACAGACGGCTTCAACCGTCAAGTTCATATCCGCAACAAGAATAGCTGTGTAACGAATTGTATCGGGCAATTCAAGGCCTTTGACTTCCTGCGCCAGTCAGGTGGTTATGACATTATCAAGAGCGTCATCGCCCCCACGCTTCCCTACAAGAAGTGTCGTGGCGGACGCAATCAGTTCGGCAACGTCATCCAGCGTCTGGCCGGCATTCTGATCGGCAAGGAACCCAAAATCCCGCTTCTATCCTCGGTACAAAGAAGCGTTTTTTTTGAAAGGTATCACGCTTGTCGGCTGACGCCGTTGTTTGAACCGCCTGCGCGTTGAGTTCATCTTGCGCCTTCACGACAGCAATGTAGCTTGCCAAATGCTCTGCAGACATCAGCTCCCACAGTTCGTCGGCATTGTCGAAGAGTCCTTCGTACCCCAACTCCTTCAGGAGTCCCTTCTGCTTAGCCCGAATTTTGCATGAGCCACAAAAAAACCGACCTGCGAGCAGGCCGGCTTTTCTTGTAAACGGCTGTGCGACAGCCAAAAGGAATGGGCATCCTTGCTATAATTTCGTTTACACCCCAAAAAACAACAAAAATGACCAACACCGTGATTCTGCTCCGTGCAGACTCTGGATTCAGCAATACCGCACTCATTGACCTCTGTAATGAACTCGGCATCTATTACCTTATCGGGCTTGCAAAGAACAAGGCCTTGATCAAGCGCCTTGAAAACTGGGACCCCGAGTTCATCAAGGTGTTGCGCCAACCCGAATCCATCGGGGATGTCCTCTCTCACATTGGGGAAATTCGAGACTACAAGGCCCAGTCCTGGACTGGTCCCCGTCGCGTCATCGTGCGCGATTTCTGGAACGATGTCCGTCGAGAATGGGACGTCCTAGTGTCCGAGGGGCTTTGTCTTGCGGATAATGATGTTCGGGATAAGATAATCACCGTTCTGTGTGTAAGTGATATTCATGCTGTTTGTACTCCTTTCATCGGCTCTCTCTGCGGTAAACTGCTGACGGGAACGAACACGCCCTTTGCAATGTCCTCTGCACGAATGGCGGCTTTCTTGGCTTCGATTTCTGCCTTTTTCCGCTCCTTGATTTTATCCTCGTATCGCTTCTGCGCTCCGCTGGCTTTACGCTTCAAGTAGTTCTGATGAAGTCTGTCCTTGCGTTCCTCTCGCTTGCGGATTTCTTCTAATTCCTCCGGGGTCAGCTCCACTTCTCCAAACGCCGGGGGAACGAAACGCCCAACAAAATTGAAGTAAATCTCAACCTCCTGTGTGGTCTGTATACTTCCTTTGCGGTCACGCTCATGCACAAGAATTTTCTCGATAAACTCGTTGAGCATGGCAATGGTCAGCTTGTCGAAGTTCTCATATTTGTCAATCAGAGCGATAAAACGGTCAGCGTCCTTTTCGTGCTTCTCATAGCTCT
>ENA-OPCD01002002-OPCD01002002.1-human-gut-metagenome-genome-assembly--contig:-NODE-2002-length-14879-cov-2.530424_pt1 | contig 14879 bp, 11 predicted proteins | sample MGYA00241560_ERZ501471 | MGnify/ENA primary metagenome ERZ501471 (study PRJEB25962, sample SAMEA2042578) | human gut metagenome | biome: human gut; feature: human-associated habitat; material: faeces...
CCTGAGAAAGAAACGATGAGGTATTTTTCCAATGAAACAGAAACAGAGAATTTTTTCCCTCTTCCTGCTTGTGGCCTTGGTTTTTTCGCTGGCCGCGCCGGTCTCCGCAGCGGGTGAAATGAACTTTACCGACGTGGCGCCAGATGACTGGTACTATACTTATGTCAAAGACCTCTACGACAATGACATTGTCCACGGCACCACCCCCACCACCTGCACCATGGCTGCGGACGAGGCCTGATCTTTTCAGGTTTCAAGGTTAGTCACAACAAATCAAAATGGAGTGAGAAGAGATGAGATACTGCGGGAAGCTGGGATTTGCAGATGAGGTGGAGGAGACCGCCCCCAGCGTATTTACCGAGAAGATGACGGAACGCACCTATTACGGGGACGTGCTGGAGTTTGGACGGCAGATGCAGATGGGGGACAAGGTGAACCCCGACATCACGGTTGGAAACCAGTTGAGCGTTCTGGCGGACCCGTTTGCAAACGACCATCTCTACGATCTCCGGTATGCGGTGTTTATGGGACAGAAATGGCAGGTGACCGGCGTGAAGGTACAATACCCGCGCCTGATCCTGACCTTGGGAGGGCTCTGGAATGAAAGCACGGCTGAAGGTTGACACGCTCCTGCGCGAAGTGCTGAAGGAGAACGGAAAGTCGATCCACCTCTATTTTCAGCCGAAAGCTGGATTCCAGCTCCAATATCCCTGCATCGTGTACAGCGAAAGCAGAATCCGAAACAACCATGCGAATGACCGGGTCTACATTCAGCATCCGTTCTACACGGTGACCGTGATGGACAAAGACCCTGACAGCAAGATCAAAGCGGCCGTAAGTGTGTTGCCGAAATGCACCTACGACCGCTCTTTTGTTTCGGACGGATTATACCACACCGTTTTTACGATCTACATCTAAGGAGGAAATATATGTCCAGATTAATTTGGGACGCTGCCGGCGAAAAGTTTTACGAGATGGGCACCAAGCTGGGTGTCCTGTATCCCATGAACAACACCGGCGCTTACGACAAGGGCGTGGCCTGGAATGGCCTGACCGCCGTGACCGAGAGCCCCTCCGGCGCTGAGGAGACCAAGCTCTACGCTGACGATATCAAGTATGCTTCTCTGCGCTCTGCCGAGGAGTACGGCTACACCATCGAAGCCTACACCTACCCCACCGAGTGGGAGCCCTGCGACGGTTCCGCACAGGTTGCAACGGGTGTTTCCATCGGCCAGCAGAAGCGTCAGGGCTTTGGTTTCAGCTGGGTGACCACCGTGGGCAACGACGTTGACGACGAGGTGGGCCAGAAGATCCACGTTGCATGGAACAGCACCGCTTCTCCCAGCGAGAAGAGCTACGCCGCCATCAACGACAACCCCGATGCCATCACCTTCAGCTGGGAGTGCACCACCTCCCCCGTGAACGTGACCGGCCACCGCCCCACCAGCCACATGGAAATCGACTGCTCCAAGCTGAAGCCTACTACTGTGAAGGCCATTCAGGACAAGCTCTGGGGCACCGAGACTGCCGAGGCGACCCTGCCTTCCCCCGACGAGCTGATCAAGCTGATCACCGACAGCGAGGGCCAGGTGTAAGAAGCCAGGCATCAATGAACACGATAAAGGAGAAGAAAAATGCTGAAAAAGACGATGACCACCGTGGACTTTGGCGGTACGGAGCGAACAGAAGACTATTACTTCAATCTGACCCGTGCCGAGATCATGGAGATGGAGCTGACCACCGAGGGCGGCCTTGTGCAGATGATCAACCGCATCACTGCCGCCCAGAGCCAGCTGGAGCTTGCCAAGCTGTTCAAGCAGATCATCTGCAAGAGCTACGGTGTGCTGAGCCCGGACGGCCGGAAGTTCATCAAGAATGATGCTGTGCTGGCGGACTTTATGTCCACCCAGGCCTACAGCGACCTGTACTACAAGCTGGCCTCCAACGGCGAGGCAGCGGCCGCATTCTTTGAGGGCATCCTGCCGGAGGACATGAAGGAGGAGACCAAGAAGGCCGCCCCTGTGAACGCACAGCCCGGCCTGAAGGTGCTGGAAGCCCCCGTGAAGGGCACTGAGGAGCAGTAACAGCCCCTCTTATCGCTCCGTCCGCAAAAGGTCGGCGCGTTGCGGAGCTCCCCAAAGGGGTGAGCTCTGTTTGGAAGAACATTCAAAATGGAGCGTGCTCTGAGAAGGGCACCTCAATGAACACATACCAGGGAGAGAAAGCAAATGATGACGCTTACGATACCGGGACAACAGCGGTGGAACGAAAAGACAGAGGAATTTGTCTACACGCCTGCTGTGGTCCTGAAGCTGGAACACTCACTGCTCTCCCTGGCTCATTGGGAAAGCAACTGGAACATCCCGTTCCTGAGCAATCTGGACAAGCTGACCGTGGAGCAGTGGCTGGACTACATCCGCTGCATGACGGTGACCAAGGGGGTAGACCCCGAAGTGTACGCCAGACTGACTCGGGAACAGTACCGTTCCATTAACGAATATATGGAAGCTCCCATGACCGCAACATGGTTCAGCGGGGAGCCGAGACCCAACGAACGAAAGACCGCAGGAAAGCCACGGCCAAAACGACCGCCTCGGAAAAGCGGGACCGAGACCACGGCTGAGGTGCTGTACTGCCAGATGTTCAGCTTTGGCATTCCGAAAGAGTGCGAGAAGTGGCATTTGAACCGATTGTTGACCCTGATCCGGGTATGCCAGGAGAGCCAGGCACCGGCGAAGAAGATGAGCAAGGGCGACCGGATGGCCCAACAGCGGATGCTGAACGAGCAGAGAAAGGCCCGGCTGAAGACGAGAGGGTAAGATGCCAAAAGTAATTGTCTTTCGCCAGAAGGGCGACTGGAAGAAGAGCCGGAAATTTTTGAAGCGATGCTCGAACCTGAGCCTGGATGAGCTGCTGGACCGATACGGACAGGAGGGTGTGGAGGCCCTTGCGAAGGCGACCCCGAAGGACACGGGAAAGACGGCGGCAAGCTGGAGCTACACGGTGACCAAGGGAAAAGAGAGCATCGCCATTACATGGAGAAACTCCAACATCGTGGACGGTGTGCCCATTGCGGTGATCCTGCAATACGGACACGGCACACGAAACGGAGGATACGTAGAGGGCGTGGATTATATCAACCCTGCGATGCGGCCCATTTTTGAGCGGATCGCAGCACGGGCATGGGGCGAGGTGAGGACAGAATGAGCCAGGAAGTAGACAGCCGCGTTGTTGAAATGCGGTTTGACAACGCAAATTTTGAGAAAAATACCAAACAGACCATCTCGACCATTGACCGGCTGATGGAGAAGCTCCAGTTCAAGGGAGCGGAAAAGGGCTTTGAGAAGCTGGACGCAGCCGCGGAGAACGTGGACTTTGCCACCATGCAGACGAGCCTTGACCGGCTGGAATCCAAGTTCTCGAACCTGAACATCGTGGCCACCACGGCGCTGGTGAACATCACCAACAAATTTGTGGACGCGGGCGAGAAGCTGGTCAAGAGCCTGTCCATCGATCAGGTGGCCAGCGGCTGGGACAAGTACACCGAAAAGACCTCCAACGTTCAGACCATCATGAACGCCACGGGCAAGAGCATCGATCAGGTGAACGGTTACCTGAACAAGCTGATGTGGTACTCCGACGAGACCAGCTACAGCTTCAGCGAGATGACCAGCGCCCTTTCCCAGATGACGGCTGCGGGCGGCAACATCGACAAGATGATCCCCATGATCATTGGCATTGCCAACGCCACCGCAGACGCGGGCAAAACGGGCTTTGCGTTCCAGAGCACCATCCGGAACCTGACCCAGAGCTACAGCGCCGGACATTTGCAGCTTCAGGACTGGAAGAGCCTGAACCTGATGGGTACGGCCACCAAGGCCCTGAAGCAGGAGCTCATTGACACAGCGGTGGAGCTTGGCACCCTGAAAAAGGGCGAGGTGACCATTGGCACCTTTGAGAGCTCCCTTTCCAAAAAGTGGGCCAACACGAAGGTCATGGAAAAGACCTTTGAGAAGTACGCCTCCATGATGGAAGCGGCCTACGAGATGACCCAGAAGAACAAGGGCATGACCAGCTCCGAGGCCCTTGAAAAGCTGAGCGGTCAATACGGCGAGCTGGCAGAACGTGCGGCTCTCGCCGCCCAGCAGGCAACCAGTTTTGGGCAGGCCATTGATTCCACCAAGGACGCGGTCAGCTCAAAATGGATGGCCGTATTCGAGACCTTCTTTGGCAACAAGGAAGAGGCCACCGAGACCTGGACGGAGCTTTCAGACCGGCTGTACGACATTTTCGTGCCCAGCATCGACGGGCTGAACGAACGGCTGAAGGACGGACTGAACAGCGGATGGACACAGCTGCAAGGCAGGCTGGGGGATCAGGCGGATGCCTACAGCTACACCCTCCAGCAGGTGGCACTGGCCAGCGGTGCTGTGACCGAGGAACAGATCACCGAAGCGGGCAGTTTTACCAAGGCATTGCAGCAGAACGGCGTGAGTGCCCAGCTGCTGAAAGCAAGCCTTGACGAAGCACAGACCAGTGCCGAAAAGCTGCTGACCCTGAGCGACAAAGAGATGGCCGCAAAGCACTATGACCGGGAGACCATCCAGCGGGATGCGGAAGCCTTTGCGAAGCTGAACGCCGAGATTCAAAATGGAACCCTGGACCTGGACGAGTACGCCCAGAAGATCGGCGAGCTTTCCGGCAGAGAGCATCTGGTGCAGAGCTTCTGGAACATCATGGATGCCATTGGCAAAGTGGTGGCCCCTGTGAAGGAGGCGTTCAGTGAGATCTTTCCGCCCGCAGACGGAGAGCGCATTTACAGCTTTGCCGAACGGCTCGACCTGATGACCCAGAAGCTCATCATCACTGACCAGACCGCAGAGAAGATCAAGAAGACCTTCAAGGGCCTGTTCACGGTGCTGAAGGGCGTTACCACGATCCTGAGCAAGATCGGCGCTGTGGCCAAGGAAGCATTTTCGCTGCTGGCGAACGCTGCGAAGCCTGTGGCACAGGTGATGCTGAGCGTGGGAGCCGGGCTGGGGGATTTCCTTGAGACGATCTACGAAGTTGCCACCGGAAGCGGCACCCTGCGGGAGAAGCTGGGCGGCATCAAGACGGCACTGATGAAGCTCCTGAGCCCCGTGGATGCACTGGGCAGCATGCTGAAGAACACGAAGATTGCGCAGTACATCGACACCTTCCTGAAAAAAGGCGAGGAGAGCACCGGCTTACTGGGTACCTTGTACTCCGTGGGCAGGCGGGCCTTTGACGGACTGAGTGCCGTGATCCGGACCGCAGCAAGCGGAGGCATTGGCATCCTGGGTGCGCTGGGCATGGCGATCTCGACCCTGCTCTCCAAACTGGGTGGCCTTGGTGAGAACGCGGTACAGGTGCTGGGGCTGACAAAGCCAAATCTGGAGGACTTCCAGCAGAATCTCATCGACATGCCGAAGAACCTGAGCAAATCCATGAGCGAGTTTGCTTCCAGCTTCCAGCGCAGCATGAATAAGATCAACGGCTCGGTGGGGGATGCCTTTGCCCCGGTGAAACAGTTCTTTACCGCTGTGAAAGAGGGTTTTGATGCCATCAGCGGGACGGACGTTTACCGGTTTATGAGCCTGATCGACGTGGGATTGCTGGCGTTCAGCATCGGGCAGATGGCAAAAGCCACCAAGAGCCTGAAAACAATGCTGGAGACCCCGCTGACCGGAATGCTCAACTCCATCTCCGGCACCTTCAAGCAGCTGACCAGCGCGATCAAGACCTGGCAGAAGAACGAGAGCACCAAGATCCTGACCGGTATGGCCACCGCGATCCTGATCCTGGCCGGTGCCATGTACGTGATGAGCCGGATCAAACCCGACAGGTTCACGGAGATCGCCATTACGGTCTTTGGCTTCGTGACCCTGCTGACGGTCTCGGCAAAGCTGCTGGAGCCTACCACCAAGCGGTTCACGAAAGCATTTGACAACCTGAAAGCCAGCGCCCTGAACGCGGCGACCCTGTGGGGCACTGCTGCGGCGCTGGTCGGACTGGGCATTGCCATTGGCTCCATTACCAAGGGACTTTCCCGGGTCATGGAGGTCCTGCAGAAGGGCGACATTGCAGCAAATGCCGCAGCGCTGGCCGTTGTGACCGTGTCCATCGTTTCTATGATGCTGGCGATGCGTCAGCTCTCTCTGGCGCTTGTGGTGGGCGAGAAGGCCATGAACCACAAGGTGATCCTTTCGACGGCGGTAGAGCTGGTGGCGCTGAGCGGTGCCATCAAGGTGCTTTCCACCGCTCTGAAGCCCCTGAGCGAGATCAAGTTCACCAGCCTGGTAAAAGCCGGTATGGCGGTGGTTTCGCTGGGCGGACTGCTGACCACCATGGCCACGGCTCTGGCTGTGGTGAACAAGGTGATCGGCACGACCGGATTTCAAAATGGAGCCGCGATCGCAGCCATGGCCGGTGGCATCTGGATCGCTGCACAGGCGGTGAGCAGTCTGGCGAATATTCAGCTTGTCCGGCTGGATGCGGCCATGACCAGCATCAAGACCCTGATGCTCCTGATGACCACCATGTCGGCCTTTTCGGCCAAGACGAAGTTCGGCTCCGGCGCGGCCATCCTGGTGATGTCTACTTCCCTTGTTGTGCTGGCAGGAGCCGTGGGGCTGTTTGCCGCGATGGGAGATGCGGCGGTGATCGGGCTGACTGAAGTTGGTGTAGCAATTGCAGCGATCACAGCGGCATCCCGACTGGCCGGAGCAGACGGTGCGGCTTCGATCCTGACCATTTCCAGTGCAATGCTGGTACTGGCAGGAGCCGTGGCGATCTATGCTGCACTGGGCAACGATGCGTGGGTAAGCTTTGCAAAAGTAGCGATCGGCCTTGGCGAAATGATGGCGGCGGTGGCCCTGCTGGCGAGAATGTCCGGCGAAGGCTTACAGGCTGCCTGGGTCATCAACACCCTTTCCGGTGGCATGATCAAACTGGCGGCGGCCTGCGCTATTTTCAACTTTGTCAAGTGGGGGTCCCTGCTCTCCGCAGGCGTTGCACTGAGCGGAATGATCGCTATTCTGCTGGGTGCCGGTGCCCTGAACAGCGTGTTCCCGATGCTCTCGGCCGGGTTGACCGTGCTGGGAACGGCATTTGACAAGTTTGCATCCGGGGCGCTGAAGCTGACAGGCGCGATGGCCGTCATCGGTGTGCTTTCCATGTTTGCAGGCCCCATCTGCACCGCCATCATCAACGCTGCACCGGACATTCAGGAAGCATTGATCGCAGTGGTAAAGGTGCTCTGCAATACGATCATCGAGTGCGCGGAACCGATCGCTCTTGCACTTACCGCTCTGGGCACAGCGGCGATCGTTGCCATTGTGAAACTGTTGGCGAATCTCTGGGAGATGATCGAACCCGCATTGGATGACCTGTGGAGTAAATTCAAGGGCTGGTGCGCTGAGCATAACCCGTTTGATCCTGCCAATTGGGGCGGAACGAGCGACAAAATTTCCACAAATGCACAGATCGTTCAGAAAAGTTTCTGGCAGCCCTTTGCCGATATTCTGGATGAACTGAAAAACGGCGATTCGTTTGCAGCCGGTATTTACCAGACGTTTGCAGGCGTTGGCAAAAATGCAAGCGAAGGCGTGGCAAAAGGCCAGCTCGAAGGCAAGAAAGACGCGACGGACGCTTCCGAAGAAGTTGCAAACGCTGTAATCGACACCAGCAAAACGGCCTTCGACACCCATTCTCCGTCCAAGGTCATGGCGCAGATTGGCCAATATGTCACGTTGGGATTGGCACAGGGCATTGCAGACCCCAGTGCGCTGGCGCAGGCCAAGGCCAACATGCTGCACGCGGCGACCTCCATCCGGAATGTCTTCACCACCTTCTGGGGCATCCATTCGCCCAGTGACGTTGCAGCCAGCGACGCAGAGAACATCCTTGAGGGTGCGATCCTGGGCATTGGCGACAAGACGAAACAGGACGAGCTGCGGAACAGCGCTTACAATGCGGCCCTTGCGGTAAAAGACGGTATGACCACTGCTCTGGATGAGGCGACCATTGCCGTACAGAACAGCATGGTTGGGCTGTACAACGCCATGAAGATGGATTCGCTCCATCTGGGCAACCCCATTTATCAACATGGACTGAAGGGCGCACAGAATGCAGCAAAGCAGGCGGCGCAGGATACTGTACCGATCCCCTCCAACAGCGGCATCAAGAAGCCCGGCAACAAGACCCCCTCCACCGTGGAGGAGATCAAGAATGCTGTGGACAGCACATGGGGCAAAATGAACCCCTTTGGCGCACTGACCGACTACTACCAGAACACCGTGGATGATGCGCTGGACGGAGCGGGCGGCGGTACCACCAAGTCCAAAGCCTCCAAGGCCGGCAAGTCACTGGCAGACACGCTGGCAAGTGCATTCTCCGACAAGCTGAAGGCCAACAAGACCGAGATGTCCAACGCCACCGGCGAATACGCGCTGTGGGAAGTGACGGGCGGCGACACGGCCACGGTGGAAGAGCTTATCACCAAGAAGACCGAGAGTCTGACAAGGGAGATCGAGCTCCAGACCAAACGGGTGGGCATTGCAAAAGAGCAGTACGACACCCTGCTGGCCAAGGTGGGCGCAAACAACAGCAAGACCAAGGACGCTTACGGCACCCTGCTGAGCGAACAGAAGACCCTTGCGGAGCTTCAGAGGAGCAAGCAGGACAGTATCCTGAAGGTCATTCAGGAGCGGTACGAGACCGATGCTAAGACCGCGGAGGACGAATACGAGCTTTGGAGTGCCCTGTACGAGGACAGCGCCGAGGTGACCGAGAAGTCCAACAAGAAGATCGACTACATCAACCGGAAGATCAAAAACCAGGCGGAGATCCTGCTGGCCACCGAGAAGGACTACATCGCCATCAAAAACGAGTTCGGTGAGGCAAGCCAGAAGACCCAGGCGGCCTACCAGCAGTATCTGGAGGCGCAGACCGAACAGCAGAAGCTCATCAACGAGCTGAATCAGGCCCAGCTGGATGCCTATGACAGCAAGGTCTCCTACCTGGAAAAGCAGGAGAAGCTGGTGACCAACCGGCAGAACATGCTGGCCAAGCTCTACGGAGACGGTGACCTTGCGGGCCGGGAGGATGCTTACAAGGCTGCGGTGGAACAATACGGAGCCGACAGCGTCCAGGCACGGAAAGCCGCCACTCAGGGCACTATGACCGCCATCATTGGCGTGGGTACGGCACTGGACAGCATGAGCTACAGCCTGAAGAAAGTGACGAACAAGCAGCTGAAGTACGACGAGGCTGTGAAGAAGTTTGGCAAGAACAGCGAGACCGCACTGGACGCACTGGCAGACCTGCAAAGCGAACAGTACAACTTTGTGGGCTTTGCGGAAAATCTGGCGGATGCCTTTGAGCTGGACGACTCCGGCAAGCGGATGATGATGCAGCTGGGCTATTCCATCTCGAAGAACTGGCGGCCCATTCAGGAGGGCTTCAACAGCGTCTGGGCACAGGTGCAGAAGAGCGCCCCGGAAATGGCCTCGAAGCTCAGCAGAGCCTTTGGCGTGGCCACCAAGGACGGCGTGACCGAAGTGATCACCGACCTCTTTGGTACCATTACCGCCCTTGTGAGCTGTGACTGGGGCGGGGCAGTGACCGGCGGCATTACCACCGTGCTGGACTTTATGGGCAGCGAATTTGGCCAGACGATGATGAATCTGGGCAAGACCATGCTGACCTTCAACAAACTGGCCCAGGGCGGCGGTACCCTGAAGGTGATGGGCCAGGTGGTCAAGGTGACCGGTGCGGCCAAGAACCTTGGCAGCATCCTGGGCAACATGAGCGGCCTGCTGGGCTCTGCCACGGGCGGCACGGGACTGCTGGGAGAAGCACTGGGCGGACTAGGCAGCATCGGCGAGATGATCACCGGCTCCGGCGGCTTACTGGGCGGTCTTGGAGAACTGGGCGGCACTCTGGTGAGCGTGCTGGGCTCCATTGGCCCCGAAGGCTGGCTCATTGGCGCGGCCATTGCGGGCGGCGGACTGCTGATCGCCAACTGGGACAAGATCGGTGATTTCTTCAGCGGGTTCTTTGACTGGCTGGGAAATGCCTTCTCGCACCTGTGGGACTGGATCAGCAACGGCTTCAAGGGCCTGGTGGACGTGGGCGGAAACCTGATCTCCGGCCTGTGGCAGGGTATTACCGGTGCGGCGGGTGCGGTGTGGAACGGTATCTGCGACTTCGGCAGTGCTGTGGTGGACGGATTCTGCGACTTCTTTGGCATCCATTCCCCCAGCCGCGTGATGGCGGGCATCGGCGAATACCTGAGCCTTGGTTTAGCGCAGGGCATCACCGACGAGACCGGTTCCGTGGTACAGGGCGTACAGGACGTGAGCGACACGGCTCTTTCCACCATGATGGATCTGGCCCAGCGAGTGGGCGACATTGCCAGCGACGACTTCGAGTATGAACCCAGCATCCAGCCCGTAGTGGACATGAGCGACGTTCAAAATGGAGTGGACTGGCTGAACGACACCCTGTTCCAGAACGGCACGGTCGCCCTGAACGCAGAGCGCACCGCAGGCCTTGCCGCCAACGTGGTGCGCAGAGCCGAGGTGACCAAGGCCCAGCAGGAAGAGGCGAACAAGGCTGACCAGAAGGCAAACCCCAACGCCGACATCGTTTCGAGCGTGGAGGCACTGGGCGAGCACATCGACAGCATTGCCCGGGCAGTAGCCAACATGAAGGTCCAGATGAACGGCCGGAAACTGGTGGGCGAGATCATCAACGACGTGGACGAGGGGCTGGGGAAGATCAACCGGAGGAACAACCGATGATGGGACGGAGCGCAACTGACCCGGCGCTTTCCTCAAAGATCCCCACATTTGCGGGGCTTATTTTTAAGGTATATGACAATGCAGGGGCTTCCCGGGAATACAGCACGAGAGACTTCAACCTGGTCCCCCTGAACCCCCTGCATGTCAATGCCTTTGAGGAAAAATATGAGACGATGGACTTTCCTTCCTACCACGGCACGCCGGAAAAGGCTCCGCTGGGGAAGAGGGTGTTCCAGAACTCGACCGGGAGCTGGGACTTTTATTATGTGGCGGACGGCGTACCACATTCCAGCTGGGATGACTACGGACGGCACACCATGGACGATGTGCGGGAGCGATGCGGCATCCCCGACAAGACCGAACAGAGCATTCGGCTTTATCCCGACTGGTCGAGCCGGGAAGGTGACTGGACAAGCACCTATTTCCGGCTGATGCGGATCATCCAGGGAAGAGAATGCGAGGTGCGGATGGAACTGGGCGGAACCGTGCTCTCCACCGCGCAGACAAGAAGCTACAAAGGGCGCTGCTGGATCAGCAACGTCAAGAACGGCAATGACGGACGGGTGACACTGACCATCTCCTATGACTTCCGGCCGCCTGCCGACATGCTGAGTTAAGGAGGAGCCATGTACCATTCCATCACCATTGGTGACAAGAACACCTGGGATGACTGGAAGATGATCCCGGTCTCCCGGCCTGTGGTGGCTCCCCCGGTGGAGAAAGTCCTCTCTGTGAACGTGCCCGGACGAGATGGAACCACCTACCTTTCCAAGAGCCTGACGGGTTACCCGGTGTTCAAGGCCCGGGAGGGAAGCTGGGAGTTTTATCTGGATACGGACGAGTGGCGGGGACAGAACCTTTCGACCCCTGTGGGAACCGGAGCGCTGGAGTATCTTTCCAGAGCGCTGGCGAAGAGCAACTCGATCCCGGCACAGACCAGGGTGCGGCTGGAGGATGACCCGGCGTTCTTTTATCTGGGGCGTGTCTGGGTGAACGGAGGCATCAAGCAGAAGAACGGACACAGCGTCGTGACCTTTGCCTACAGCCTTTACCCGTTCAAGTTCCTGTACGACAACATTCAGGAGGACTGGGTGTGGGATACCTTTGGGTTTGAGACCGATCTGGCCGTGCCCTACTGCAAGGACATCCCCATCAAGGCACTCCAGAGCAAGACCTTCCGGATGCCGCCCAGCGAAAAACCGAGCCTGCTGCAAGCAAAATGGACCGGTGGCGGTTATGTGGGGGTTACACTGGCAAAGAGCCAGACCTACCCCTACGAAAAGGCAAAAGAGCTGGGACTTCCGGCAGAGGAGGTCTCGTACTGCCCAATGATGGACGAGGGCATGGGAAAGGTGGACATCGGCCTGATCGACAACGATCTGCGATATGACGTGTACGAAGTGCGGGCGAGCACCACGACCGATGCGGGAACGCTCAACCTGTATTACCAGCCAGCGTATCTATAAACCTCTCCGTCAGCTTTACGAAATTTCAAAATGGATGCAGAAAGGAGGGAGGAGCCATCGGATATCAAGTTTATGCGGGAACCATCTCAAAGAAGACGGAGACCTTTAACGGCACGAGTGCTCTGGGGTTCCAGTGGGACACCCGGGAGTGCATCTTTGATTCCCAGGGTGACACGATAGAGGGAAGCGTTTCCAACCGATTCCTTGAAGACCCGGTGCTGAACCTGGCCAAAAACGAGTTCGGCAGCTTTGAAGCGACCATTCCGTACCAGATCAACACGGCATTCGGCAGCTACAAGAACCCCGTGTACACCACCCTGAAGTACGAGAAAACGTGGCTGGTGGTGGAAGAGGACGGCAAACCGATCTGGCTGGGTTACGTGACCGAGACGGAAAAGCTGTTTGACCTGAGCTACAAGCTGTATGCCGAGGGCGTGCTGGGATATCTCCAGCGATTTGTACCGAAGGTGAACGGCGGAACCTACTACCTGACCACAGACAACCCGCTGGAGCAGTGGTCGAGCGTGCCCTCCAACAGCATCTTCTACCTTGCAACGCAGGCGTTGAAGGACTACTATCAGGGGCCTTACGGGACCTTTGGCATCGGAAAGGTGAACATCCAGCCCGGGCGCACCATCGACACCTCCAGCAAGGGAACCCTGTTCGAGAGCCAGTGGAGTCTGCTGAACACCTTTTTGCTGGAAGAATACGACGGATACCTGCGGACACGGATCGTGCGGGCAGACAACGGCACTGCGGTATGGCGGGTGTACATCGATTACCTCGTGGAAACGGATGCCACCACGACCCAGACCATTGAATATGGCGTGAATCTGCTGGATTTCAGCTATGTGGAGCAGATGTCCAGCGACGTGGTGACCCGTGTGACCGCATACGGCACCCAGACGACCACCAGCGGATGGTGGATCTTCAAGACGACCACCGTGAGCGCGATCTCAGAGACGGTGCGGGACGAGGCGGCAGAAGCAAAGTACGGCATCATTGAGAAGTGTATCCAGGTCGATGGCAACACAAACAGCGACAACCTGCGCAAAGAAGCACAGACCGAGCTGAAGGGGTACAAGCAGAACATCGAGCCTGTGATGACCCTGACCGCTTACGACCGGGTGGACAGCGGGGAAAGCAATGACCGACTGGGATTTCTGATCAAGACCCACATCATCTCCAGCCCCCACGAAATCGACAAATGGCTGGTGTGCACCAAGCTGAAGCTGCCGCTGGACGCACCCAACGAGAAGCAGTTCACCTTTGGTCTGACCCCCGAGAAGCTGACCAAACAGCAGGTGCAGAAGCAGGCCATGGACAGCGTATGGACGATCGCACAGGCGATCATCAGTTTCCTGAACCAGCTGCTGGGCAACCTGAGCAGTTCGTAAGGGCTCAAAATGGAGGAGGTTGAGAATATCAATGGATTTTGATGCGATCATTACGGGCATCCGGAAGGCGATCTATGGCCGGGAAGTCCGTGAATACATCGCCAGCTCGATGGAGTGGACCCGGGACTTTGTGAACCAGAGCATCGTCAACATCAAAGAGCTGCTCCGTCAGGCCGAAGCGGCACGGGATGCGGCAAAGGCAAGCCAGGATGCTGCCAAGACCAGCGAGACCAACGCGAAGGCCAGCGAGAATGCAGCCAGGGCAAGCCAGAACGCGGCGGCATCCTCTGCTTCTGCGGCGGCAGGTTCGGCCAGTGCGGCAAAGACCAGTGAGACCAACGCCAAGGCCAGTGAGAACGCCGCAAAGACCAGCGAGACCAAGGCGAAGACCTCGGAGACCAACGCCAAGGCAAGCGAGAATGCTGCCAAGACCTCGGAGACCAACGCGAAGACCAGTGAGACCAATGCCAAGAGCAGCGAAACGAAAGCTGCCACCAGCGAGGCCAACGCGAAGACCAGCGAGACCAATGCGAAAGCCAGCGCCGACAGCATGGGGACCAGCGTGGCCACCTGCACCGCCAAGGCCAAGGAAGCCGAAGCAAGCGCAGGGAAGGCCGCGGCCAGCGAGGGGAATGCGAAGACCAGCGAAGGAAACGCCAAGGCCAGCGAGAACGAAGCCCGCCAACTGGTGGAAGCGGCCAAGAAGGTGGTGAACACCGACAAGACCCTTACCATTGACGGCGCACCCGCGGACGCAAAGACCGTGGGTGACAAGTTAAAGAGCATCAAGACCGACTGGAATTCCGTGACGGATAAGCCGAGTACGTTTCCACCGAGTGAGCATAACCACTCAAAATTGGCGTTCGAGCAAAATAATGAAGTGAATTTTGTTGGCACTCCAAAAGACAACACTGTCTGCTGGGGATACCGAGACAACGCCATTGATGAGTATCGGTTTAATGATGGTCGAGGAAGTGGTGCTTTTGCAAATGTCAGGGCCAACAAATTCATTGGTTCGCTGGATGGTGGGGTCACTAACTATAACAACTCGGGCCATGTCATTGAAATCGGTTATGATGGTGACGGCCTTAACACGTCGAACCTGACGCACATTGCCGGTTATACGGACAACGGTACGAAGATTAAAGATGTTTCCAAGGATGTGTTGAAAAGCTGGCTTGGAGTTAACA
>ENA-OPCD01002003-OPCD01002003.1-human-gut-metagenome-genome-assembly--contig:-NODE-2003-length-14871-cov-3.228537_pt1 | contig 14871 bp, 10 predicted proteins | sample MGYA00241560_ERZ501471 | MGnify/ENA primary metagenome ERZ501471 (study PRJEB25962, sample SAMEA2042578) | human gut metagenome | biome: human gut; feature: human-associated habitat; material: faeces...
GGCGCGTACACCACTTATCATTTCCGGACAGAGCGGTAAATCCACCCGTCTTTATGAGGCATGCGATATTTTAGCACAGCAGATGAAACGTGGTGAGGATGTACCGGAGTATTCCAAGATGGATGCCATCATGGGTATTGAGCAGGAAGAGACCGGAGATTTCCTTGTCAATGAGAAGGACAAGGTTGTCAGCCTGACACAGGAAGGTGTGAAAAAGGTTGAGCAGTTCTTCAAGATCGACAACCTTGCAGATGCAGAGAACCTTGAGATCCAGCACAATGTGATTCTTGCCTTGCGTGCACACAACCTGATGTTCCGCGATCAGGATTACGTTGTAAAGGATGATGAGGTACTGATCGTTGATGAGTTTACCGGACGTATCATGCCGGGACGCCGTTATTCAGACGGTCTGCATCAGGCAATCGAGGCAAAAGAGCATGTAAAAGTAAAACGTGAGAGCAAGACGCTTGCAACGATTACGTTCCAGAACTTCTTTAATAAATTTGATAAAAAATCAGGTATGACAGGTACTGCCCTGACCGAAGAAAAAGAGTTCCGTGATATTTACGGAATGGACGTTATAGAAATCCCGACAAACAAACCGGTTCAGAGAAAAGACCTTGAAGATGCGGTATATAAAACAAAAGCAGAAAAATATCATGCTGTCGTTGAAGAAGTAAAGAGAGCTCATGCTACAGGTCAGCCGGTTCTTGTCGGAACGATCACGATAGAAGTGTCCGAACTTTTGAGCGGTATGCTGAAAAAAGAAGGAATCAAACATAACGTTCTGAATGCGAAATATCACGAGCAGGAAGCAGAGATCGTAGCGGATGCAGGTGTTCACGGCGCCGTAACGATCGCGACGAACATGGCAGGTCGTGGTACGGATATTAAACTTGATGAAGATGCGAGAGCGGCAGGCGGATTAAAGATTATCGGTACGGAAAGGCATGAGTCAAGACGTATTGACAATCAGCTTAGAGGACGTTCCGGTCGTCAGGGAGATCCGGGTGAATCAAGATTTTATATTTCACTGGAAGATGATCTTCTTCGTCTGTTCGGTTCGGACCGTCTTATGGGAGCTTTTAATGCGCTGGGTGTTGCAGACGGGGAACAGTTGGAGCATAAGATGCTTTCCAATGCGATAGAGACAGCACAGAAAAAACTGGAGACAAACAACTTCGGTATCCGTAAAAATCTGCTTGAGTATGATCAGGTTATGAACGAGCAAAGAGAGATCATTTACGGAGAGAGAAGAAGGGTTCTCGACGGCGAGAGCATGAGAGATACCGTCTATAATATGATCACAGAATATGTTGAAAATATTACAGACCGTTTCGCCTCTCCGGAAGCGGCAGCAGAAGACTGGGATGTAAAAGGTCTGGAGCTGAACTTGCATAAGATTATTCCGATGATGGAGCTTCCGTCAGAGAAAGAATGTATTGATATGCGTCAAAAAGAGCTGAAACATCTCTTGAAAGAACGTGCGGTGAAAGCGTATGAAGTGAAAGAAGCGGAATTCCCGGAAGCAGAACAGATCCGAGAGTTAGAGCGTGTCGTACTTCTAAAAGTAATCGATGCAAGATGGATGGATCATATCGACGATATGGATCAGCTTCGTCAGGGAATCGGTCTTCAGGCATACGGACAGAGAGATCCGCTTGTTGAGTATAAGATGACAGGGTATAATATGTTTGGCGAGATGACAAATATGATCGCCGAGACAACGATCCGTACACTGTTCAATGTTCGTGTCGAGCAGAAAGTAGAAAGAGAAGAGGTAGCGAAAGTTACAGGAACAAATAAGGATGACACTTCCGTACGCGCTCCGAAAAAGCGGGAAGATAAGAAAGTTTATCCGAACGATCCATGTCCTTGCGGAAGCGGGAAAAAATACAAACAATGCTGTGGAAGAAAACCGGTGTAATAGACGGTATTATAAAAAACAATAGAATCCGTATAATAAAAGATAAGACAGGATTTGTATAATAAATGAAAGAGGTGATCAAGGTGGTTTTGTTAGATGAACTGAAGTTAAGACTAAGCGCATATGAAGAACCGCTGAAAGATTTGAGGGATTCACTTTGACTTAGCTTCTAAGAAGCTGCGGGTTGAAGAGTTGGAGAAGCGTTTGGAAGAACCGGGATTTTGGGATGATCCGGAAGTTTCCCAACAAGTAATGAAAGAATTAAAAGGGCTGCAGGACTCTGTAAAAGAAATCGAAAAGCTGTATTCAGATTATGAGGATATGATGCTTCTGATTGAGATGAGCGAGGAAGAAGACAGCGAGGAAACAGCGGAAGAGATTGAAGAAGAATTGCAGCAGTTTGAAGAGACGTTTGAAGAATTGCGTATCGGGACACTTCTTACAGGACCATATGACAGAGATAATGCGATCGTGACGCTTCATGCCGGGGCGGGCGGTACAGAATCTTGTGACTGGACCGGAATGCTCTACCGTATGTATACGAGGTGGGCGGAAAAGAAAGGGTACAGTATCGAAGAGCTGGATTATCTTGAGGGAGATGTGGCAGGAGTAAAAGGCGTGACTTTTGAGGTGAAGGGCGAGAATGCATACGGATATCTTCGCTCGGAAAAAGGAGTACACCGTCTCGTGCGTATTTCTCCGTTTAATTCGGCAGGAAAGCGTCAGACATCATTTGCATCCTGTGATGTGATTCCGGATATAGAGGAAGATATTGATATAGAGATCAATGACGATGATCTGAAGATCGACACATATCGTTCCAGCGGCGCGGGAGGTCAGCATATAAATAAGACGTCCTCGGCAGTGCGTATTACGCATCTTCCGACCGGAATCGTAGTTCAGTGTCAGAATGAACGCTCTCAGCATATGAACAAGGATAAAGCGATGCAGATGCTCAAATCAAAGCTTTATTTGATGAAGCAGCAGGAACAGGCGGAAAAAATGTCTGATATCCGCGGAGAAGTAAGGGATATTAATTTTGGAAATCAGATCCGTTCCTATGTCATGCAGCCGTATACGATGGTGAAAGATCACCGTACAAATGCGGAAGTAAGTAACGTAGGCGGAGTGATGGACGGAAATATCGATCCGTTTATCAACGCATATTTAAGTGCAAATACAGAACAGGCATCCGAGCAGTGATCGGAAGCCTGTTTTGGCTAATAGTGGTTTTGTGAAATGTTACGAACAGAAAAAGGGATAGGAAAGGAAGAATAGGATGATAAGTATAGCGGTATTGGGATATGGCACAGTCGGTTCGGGAGTTGTAGAAGTGCTCGAAAAAAATAAGGATGTTATCAATCAGAGAGCAGGAGATGAAATCAGTGTCAAATATGTTCTTGATCTGAGAGATTTTCCGGGAGATCCGATACAGGAAAAGATAGTGCATGACATTGATGTGATCATTAATGATCCGGAAGTTCAAATCGTAGTGGAAGTAATGGGTGGAGTAGAACCGGCGTATACATTTGTAAAACGGTGTCTGGAAGCGGGAAAGAGCGTGGCGACATCCAACAAAGCGCTTGTGGCAAAGCATGGCGCGACTCTTCTGTCTATCGCAAGAGAGCGGGAGATCAATTTCCTGTTTGAAGCAAGTGTAGGAGGAGGTATCCCGATTATCCGCGCGTTAAATTCTTCGCTGACGGCAGACCGCATTGAGGAGATTACCGGAATTTTGAACGGAACGACAAACTATATGCTTACGAAGATGTTTTATGAAGGTGCTCAGTACGACGAAGTGCTTAAAGAAGCGCAGGATAACGGCTTTGCGGAGCGCAATCCTGAGGCTGATGTAGAAGGATATGACGCATGCCGGAAAATCGCGATTCTTTCTTCTCTTATTTCAGGACATCAGGTTGATTTTGAAGATATTTACACAGAAGGTATCACGCAGATAACAAAAGAAGATATGATGTATGCAAAAGAGATGAAAATGACGATCAAACTTCTTGCATCGAGTAAGCGTGACGGCGACCACCTCCATGCGATCGTTGCTCCGGCGCTTCTTGGAAATGAACATCCGCTTTATAGCGTAAACGGTGTGTTCAACGCAGTGTTTGTAAACGGAAATATGCTTGGAGACGCAATGTTTTACGGAAGCGGAGCAGGAAAACTTCCTACGGCGAGCGCTGTTGTAGCGGATGTTGTAGATGAAGCAAAACATCTTCACAGAAATATTATGACAATGTGGAAAAATGAAAAGCTGGAACTTCTTCCGATAGAGGATACGGAAAAACGTTTCTTTGTACGGATCAGCGGCGACGAAAAAAGTCGTCGGGAAGAAACAGAAGCTGCCTTTGGAGCAGTGACTTTTGTGAGAGCGGAAGGTCTTGAAAATGAGTTCGGTATCATAACAGAAGTGATGACAGAGGGAGCATACAGAAAGATCGCGGAGAAATTTGAGGGAATCCTTCATATGATCCGTGTTGAAGAGTAAAATAAAGAGGACGAAAATTATGAAATATATCGTTATTTTATGTGACGGAATGGCAGATGAACCACTGGAGTCTCTGTCAGGGAAAACACCGCTTGAAGCGGCAAAGACTCTGAATATGGATCGTCTGGCAAAAAACGCGGAGATCGGGATGGTTCAGACAGTTCCGAAAGGAATGTCTCCGGGAAGCGATACTGCAAACCTGTCGGTGATCGGATATGATCCGAAGAAGTATTATTCAGGACGTTCTCCGTTAGAAGCTTTGAGTATCGGCGCGCAGATGGGGGACTTGGATGTGTCTTTTCGGTGCAACCTTGTTACATTGACAGAGGATGAAGATTGTTATGAAGAACGCACGATTCTTGATCACAGTTCGGGAGAAATATCGACAGAGGATGCGGCAGTTCTTATGGAAGCATTAAGTAAAGGGCTTGCAAAAGACGGATATCATTTTTATGTAGGAACGAGCTACCGTCACCTGCTGATCCAGAATAACGGACATGTGACAGAATTGACGCCGCCTCATGATATTTTGACAAAGAAGATCGGCGGATATCTCCCGGAAGATGAAGTGCTTCGGGAAATGATGGTGAAAAGCTACGATATATTAAAAGATCATCCGATCAATATAAAACGCAGGGAAGAAGGGAAAAACCCAGCCAATTCAGCATGGTTTTGGGGAGCGGGAACGCGTCCTGCGCTGACTTCGTTTGAAGAAAAAAACAAAGTAAAAGGCGCAATGATCTCTGCTGTCGATCTGTTAAAAGGAATTGCAGTAGGCGCAGAAATGGATAATATTACGGTAGAAGGAGCAAATGGCGGACTCCATACAAATTATGGAGGAAAGGCTGAAGCTGCGGTGAAAGCGCTTACAGAGGACGGCTATGATTTTGTTTATGTACATATTGAAGCGCCGGACGAGATGGGACATCAGGGAAGTACGGATGATAAGATCAAAGCGATTGAATTGATAGACGACCTTGTGATCGGTCCTGTGGCAGAAGGACTTGAGCAGGCGGGTGAAGATTACAGGATGCTGATTCTTCCGGATCATCCGACGCCTGTGCGCGTGCGTACTCATACAGGTGATCCTGTTCCGTATATGTTGTATGACAGCACAAATGCAGTAAAAGGACAGGATGAGTATTCTGAACGGACGGCACAGAAAACGGGGATCTTCAGAGAAAAAGGAGATCGTTTGATCGATCATCTTTTGGAACGTGAATAATTGATTTTGCAGGAAAATAAGCAGAGAAAAAGAAAGCACCACTTTGTGTTGAGGTTGAGTTTGCAAAGACAAAACTTGCAGCAAGGAAGGTGCTTTCTGCGTTTAGAAGCAGTTTCAGGCTTGACAGACATTCTTATTTTGATGTAAAATAGCCGTTGTAAAGTAAAAATGATTATGAAAGTGTTGAAGAGGACAGTAAGCTGTCCGGTCATCTCAGAGAGGGATCTGTATGGTGTGAAGATCCTGATGTTCCGGCTGACTGAATACCACCTCGGAGCGGCCTTAATACGGCACGGTGATTCCGTTATCATCACATGAATTAAGATGGTTTTCTGACGAAGACAAACAGGGTGGAACCGCGGGAGTTTTCCCGTCCCTGTGTGGAGTGTTTCCGTGCAGCATAGATTCATAGATAAGAGGCATTCCGTATGGAGTGCTTCTTTTATGTTTGCGGACAGGGAAGAATAACAAAAAGAAAGGAAGAAAAAGATGAAGATCACATTAAAAGACGGATCAAGCAAAGAATATGCACAGCCGATGAGTGTTTATGAAATTGCGCTTGATATTAGTGAAGGGTTGGCAAGAGTTGCTACGGCAGGGGAAATTGACGGAGAGGAAGTTGATTTAAGAACTGTTGTTGACAAAGATTGTGAATTGAATATTTTGACATTTAACGATGAAAAAGGAAAAGGAGCTTTTCGTCATACAGCATCTCATATTATGGCGCAGGCGATTAAAAGGCTGTATCCCGATGCGAAACTTGCGATCGGACCGTCGATCGCAGACGGATTTTATTATGATATAGACAAGGAGACTCCGCTTACAGCAGAGGATCTTGATAAGATCGAGGCTGAGATGAAGAAGATCGTAAAAGAGAATCTTGAGATCAAACAGTATACAATGCCAAGAGAAGAAGCGATTGCGTATTTTAAAGAAAAAAATGAGCCTTATAAAGTAGAATTGATCGAAGATCTTCCGGAAGGCGAAACGATCAGTTTCTATTCACAGGGAGAATTTACCGATCTGTGCGCAGGTCCGCATCTTATGACAACAAAACCGGTGAAAGCATTTAAATTAACAAGTCTTGCAGGCGCTTATTGGAGAGGCGACGAACATAATAAAATGCTTCAGAGAATTTACGGAACTGCTTTTTCCAAAAAGGCAGAGCTTGAAGAATATCTGACGATGATTGAGGAAGCGAAAAAGCGTGATCACAGAAAACTTGGAAAAGAACTCGGTCTGTTTATGATGCGCGAAGAAGGACCGGGATTTCCGTTTTTCCTTCCGAACGGTATGGTTCTGAAAAACACACTGCTTGATTACTGGAGAGAGATTCACCGCAGAGCGGGATATGTAGAAATTAATACGCCGATTATGTTAAGTCGCCATTTATGGGAAACATCAGGTCACTGGGATCATTATAAAGAAAATATGTATACAACAGTAGTTGATGAGGAAGATTTCGCAATTAAACCGATGAACTGTCCGGGCGGAATTCTTGTGTATGAGTCAGAGCCGCGTTCTTACCGTGATCTTCCGATCCGTATGGGAGAGTTGGGACTTGTGCACCGTCATGAAAAATCAGGTCAGCTCCACGGATTAATGAGAGTTCGCTGTTTTACACAAGATGATGCGCATATTTTCATGACGCCGGAACAGATTAAAGATGAGATCAAAGGCGTTGTAAAACTGATCGACGAAGTGTATAGTTTGTTTGGATTTAAGTATCATGTCGAGCTTTCTACACGGCCGGACGACAGTATGGGAAGTGATGAAGATTGGGAAATGGCGACAGATGCTCTTAGAAGCGCGCTTGATGATATCGGACTTCCGTATATTGTAAATGAAGGGGACGGAGCTTTTTACGGTCCGAAGATCGACTTCCATCTGGAAGATTCTATCGGAAGAACGTGGCAGTGCGGTACGATCCAGCTTGACTTCCAGCTTCCGCTTCGATTTGAACTTGAGTATACAGGAGCGGACGGAGAGAAGCACAGACCGATTATGATCCACCGCGTTGTATTCGGTTCTATCGAACGTTTCATCGGAATTCTGATCGAGCATTTTGCGGGCGCATTCCCGACATGGCTTGCTCCGGTACAGGTGAAAGTTCTTCCGATCTCTGACAAATATCTTGATTATGCAGGTAAAGTGCTTGAAGATCTGAAGGAGGCGGGTATTCGCGCAGAAATTGACAGTCGTGCGGAGAAGATCGGATATAAGATCCGCGAGGCACAGATGAAAAAGATTCCGTATATGCTCGTTGTAGGAGCGAAGGAAGAAGAGGAAGGCAAAGTATCTGTAAGAAGCAGATTTGCCGGAGATGAAGGTCAGTGTGGTCTGGAAGAGTTTATAGAACAGATTAAAGAAGAAGTTGCAGCAAAGAAACTCAGAGAGACAGTGCAGGATAAATAAATCATAAAATAAATTAAGAAGAGTTCAGAACAGATGATACTATCATACTGCTGAACTCTTTTTTGTATTGGGATCAAAATGTAAAAGAAAAAACATCTGTTTTAAGGTTCTTCTTTTTTGTAAGATTCATCGGTGGAAATTGTGACCGGAATGTCGATGATCTTATGCGGAGTAATATTTTTAACTAAATATTCAAATAAAGTTTTGATCAATAAATATCCTTGGTTTACCGGTTCTTGTCCCAATACGAAATCAACAACCTGTGTTTGGAGCAAGTGAATGGAGCCTTCTGTAAGATCGTGACAGATCACATGGATATTCTCAGAATCATCTATGATATCCAAGGCGCTTCCCACTCCGGCTATACCGCCGCCTGTAATATAGATTCCGTCCAGATCGGGAAGTTTGTTACAGTATTCTAAGGTGATGCGAAAGGCATCTTCTTTTTTATCTTGATTTTCAGAAATGCCGACGATTTTGATATCCGGTCGTGTTTCCGAGATTTTATTTTGAAAACCAAGCAGTCTTTGCTGATGGCATGAAAGTTTTGTACTGCTGATAATGATTCCTATTCTGGCATCTTTCGGAAGAATCTTACACATTAATCCGGCTGCGGTTCTTCCGCCTTTATAATGATCCTGTCCGATAAAGCATAAACTTTTTACTTCGGGAGCAGGAGAGTTAAAGGTGATTACGGCGATTCCTTTTTCGATAAGGGAGTTAAGAAGGGCGTAAACATTTGGGTGATCCAGAGGAAAGACTGCCATTCCGCTGACTCCGTTTTCAGTTAAATCGTTAATAATCCGGATTTCTTCGGAAGGATCAAGACTGGTCATCAGTTTGATGATTACTTCGATTCCAAAAGCAGAAAATTCCTTCTTGGCACGGTTGATTCCCGAAATAATATCATGGATAAAGGGGTTATAATCCGGTGTTAAGATGACCCCGATTTTTAAGGATTCCTTTTTAGATACTAACGCTTTGGCAAGGAAGTTCGGTTCATAGTGCAGTTCTTTTGCGATTTTCAAAACTTTTTGGCGCGTTGCCTCGCTGACTCCGGAACGATTGTTTAGTACCCGGTCTACAGTACCTCGAGAAACGTTTGCCAGCTCTGCAATTTGTTTTACGGTTACCGCCATGTAATAATCACCTCCCATATAATACCATTTTTACTGCTAATAATATAACATAATATCGTGCTCGTGTCTAGTTACAAAAAATAAGAGTTTGTGCAAAAAAAATATATGTAACATACAACTCAATATAAATGTAAAAAATGCACAAAAAATACAGTGAAAAAATGGTGAATATATAGTATTGAAACAATAAAATGAACATGGTACTATAAATACAAGAAAAACGTGCACGAGCACGAAAAAGAAGGAGGATGAAGATGAAATTTGGAACATTATATTCTTATTGGGGAACAAAATGGCAATGTGATTATTTGAAAACATTAAAACGAGTTTCAGACATCGGATTTGACATTTTGGAAATGGGTGCTCCTCACTTGTTGGAAATGTCAGATTATGAACTTTCAGAATTGAGGCGCGCGGCGAAAGATATGGATATGGTATTGACGGCAAATATCGGACCGGCAAAAGATAAAGATCTTGCTTCTCCTGATCCGGATATACGAAAAGCGGGAGTAAACTATTTGATCGATATATTAAAAGCAATGGAAAAAGTAGGATCTAAATCACTTGTTGGAGCAATGTATTCTTATTGGCCGTGTCAATTTGAAATAACGGATAAGGAAGCTGCCTGGGAGAGAAGCATCGAGGGGATGAAAGAGGTTGCAGAAGCTGCGGAATCATTGGGAATCGAATGCTGTCAGGAAGTTTTGAATCGATATGAAACTTATATTATCACAGATTGCAGGGAAGGATTGGAATACTGCAGGAGAGTCGGAAGTGAAAACGTTAATCTCCTTCTTGATACATTTCATATGAATATCGAAGAAGATAATATTCCGGAGGCTATCCGGCTTGCAGGAAGAAAATTGGGCCATCTGCATGTGGGAGAATCAAACAGAAAGCTTCCGGGAATGGGATCCCTTCCTTGGAGAGATATCGGACGGGCGCTAAGAGATATCGGATATGAGAAAGGCGTCGTTATGGAACCGTTTCTTCTTCAAGGAGGAGAGGTCGCTCGGGACTGTAAAGTGTGGAGAGATTTAAGTGGGAATGCAGATGAGAAAATGCTGGATCGCTATATAAAAGAATCTTTAACATTTTTGAAACATGAATTTACGTTTTGAGGAGAGGATATGAAATGGCAGAAATTTGGACGATGGGTGAAATGATCGTGGAAATTATGCGGGAGAAAGAAAATGAGCCACTGGATAAAGCAGGAGTTTTTCGAGGACCTTATCCGAGCGGAGCACCGGCGATTTTTATTGATACAGTGGCGAGACTCGGACATAAGGGCGGAATTATCGGAGGAGTAGGCAAAGACGATTTTGGAAAATGTCTGTTGGACAGATTGAAAAGTGACGGAGTCGATGTGTCGCATGTGATTGAAAATCCAAAAAAAGCTACAGGATGTGCGATTGTAACATATTTTGATGATGGCTCCCGAAAATTTATTTTTCATATGGGGAATACTCCGGCTGTTGAAGCGAAAGCGCCGCAGAAGGATGTGCTGGATGGAGTTCGGTATTTTCATGTAATGGGCTGTTCTTTGTTTGCTGATATAGAGTTTGCAAAAGAAATTTTAAAAGCGGCACAAACGGCAAAAAAAATAGGGGCGAAGGTTTCTTTTGATCCGAATATCAGAAAAGAATTAATAGGGGAAAAAGAGACGGATAAAATTCTGGAGAATCTGATGCGGTTGACGAATGTTTTTTTGCCCGGGGAGGAAGAACTTCTTTTGTTGACAGGAAAAGAAACAGTGGAAGAAGCTGTTGAAGAATGCTTTAAAAATCCTGAGCTTGAAATATTGGCATTAAAGCAAGGTTCGCGGGGGTCAAAGATTTATACGAAGGAAAAAACGGTTGAAACAGGAATTTACAGAATTCAGCCTGTAGATGCAACCGGAGCCGGAGATAGTTTTGACGCGGCGTTTATCTGCGGACTGTGTGAAGGAAAGAGAATTGAAGAGGCGGCGAAAATGGCAGCAGCAGCAGGTGCGATTAATACAGCGGCGTTTGGTCCTATGGAAGGAAAGATCAGCGTGGAAGCGATAGATAAGATGATAAAGGAGGAATGAAAATGAAAAAAGTAAATATCGGAGTAGCGGGACTTGGATTTGGAAAAGAATTTGCGGCGATTTACTGTGATCATCCGCTTGTTGATAAAGTGGCGATCTGTACAAGGAATCCCGAAACTTTAAATAAAGTGGGGGAAGAACTCGGAATTCCGGAAGAATTAAGATTTACAAATTATGATGATATGATTTCACATGAAGAATTGGATGCGATTCATATTGTGACGCCGATTAAAGAACACTATCCTCAGTCGATCAAAGCGCTAAGAGCCGGGAAACATACTGCATGTACAGTTCCGATGGCGACATCTTTGGATGAGTTGAGAGAGATTGTAAAAACATCCAGGGAAGTTGGAAAAATCTATACGATGATGGAAACTTCGCTTTATACAAGAGAATACCTTTATGTAAAGAGATTAAAAGAAAATGGTGAACTTGGAAAAATTCAGTATTTAAAAGGTGATCATATGCAGAACATGTCTCTGGAAGGCTGGGGAGACTACTGGCAGGGATTTCCGCCGTTTTGGTATGGCACGCATGTACTGTCACCGATTCTGGATCTGGCCGGTACAACAGCTAAGAGTGTGCGGTGTCTTGGAAGCGGAAGGGTAAATAAAGAAAGAGCTGAACATTACGGGTGTCCGTATGCGGTAGAAACCGCTACATTTAGATTGAGAAACAGCGATATCGTAGCAGAGGCACATAGATGTCTTTTCGAGACAGTACGTCAGGTAAGAGAGTGTTTTGATGTTTACGGAGATAAAATGTCGTTTGAGTGGGAGCCGACGGTAGACGAAGGACATACTATTTTCACAGGCATTGATGATTTTACAAAGTTTACAGCTCCGGACACAGCGGAACTTTTGCCAAAAGAGATTCAAAAGTATACGTTGCGTTCAGCTATTAAAGATCCAAATCAGCCGTCCTTTATACAAGGAAGCGGGCATGGAGGTTCTCATCCTCATCTTTGCAATGAATTTGTGAATGCGATCGTAGAGGGAAGACAGCCGTATATGGATGCGGTTCGCTCGGCAAATTATACGGCGGCCGGTATTTGCGCACAGGAATCAGCAGACCATGGCGGAGCAGAAGTAGAAATACCGGATTTTGCAGAAGAATTTTAAGCTGTTTAGGAGGGACTTATGGAAAAATTACTGGAAATGAAAGAAATCTGTAAGTCTTTTGGGACGAATAATGTCCTGAAGAATGTGCAGTTTGATCTTTTTGCCGGAGAAGTTCATGCCTTGATCGGAGAAAACGGAGCAGGAAAATCTACACTAATGAAAATATTAATGGGTATGTATAAAAAGGATTCGGGAAGTCTTTCTGTTTTGGGATCAGATGAAGCGTACACAAATCCGGATCAGGCGCTCAAAGCCGGAGTTGCCATGATTCATCAAGAACTCAATCCGATTCCGGATATGTCTGTTGCTGAAAATATATTTCTTGGGAAAGAAAAAAGAAAATGGATCTTTACGTCTAAAAAAGAGCAGGAAAAAGAGTCAAAAAGATATTTGGATATGTTGGGAATCGATCTGGAACCGTCTGTACTGATGAGAGAATTAAGTGTTTCTGAAATGCAGATGGTGGAAATTGCGAAAGCACTTTCTTATGGGGCAAGAATTATTATCATGGATGAACCTACTTCTGCAATTACAGAAGCGGAAGTGGAGAAATTATTTCAAAATATAAAAATGCTTAAAGAACAGGGAACAGGGATCATTTATATTTCTCATAAAATGGATGAATTGTTTGAAATATCGGATCGCATTACAGTGCTTAGAGACGGACAGTATGTATTTTCAAAAAAGACAAAAGATCTTTGTCCGAATGATCTGATCAAAGCTATGGTAGGGCGTGAGATCACGGAAATTTATCCGGAAAGTAAGAGTAAAATCGGCGAAGTGATCCTTAAAGTAAAACATGCTTCACGGAAAGGCGAGTTTAAAAAGATTGATTTTGAACTTCGGAAAGGTGAAAAACTTGGAATTGCCGGATTGATGGGAGCCGGAAGAACAGAATTGATGATGGCTGTTTTCGGAGCGGCGAAACTGGAAGAAGGTGAGATTGAAATAGGCGGAGTTCCTGTCAGAATACAAAGTCCGAAAGATGCAATCAGGCAAAAAATAGCGCTTGTGACCGAAGATAGGAAACGTTACGGTTTGAATTTGACGGCATCAGTCGAGGATAATGCGGTTTCTGTAATTGAGAGCAGTCTTTCCAAATTTGGATTTTATAGAAGAAAGTTGGGAAGAAAAGCTGCGGAGGAAATGATCAGCCGTATGAACACAAAAGTTACGGGAATGGATCAGATTGTCGGAAGTCTTTCGGGTGGGAATATGCAAAAAGTTGTTCTTTCAAAATGGCTTTTAAATGATCCTGATATTATCATTTTTGATGAACCGACAAGAGGAATTGATGTTGGCGCAAAAGCAGAGATATATAAGATTATAGAGGAATTAGCCTGTAAGGGAAAGGGAATCATTATTATTTCGTCGGAAATGCCAGAGTTGATCGGGTTAAGTCAAAGAATTATTGTGTTGCATGAAGGAGAACAGACCGGAGAATTGCGAGGAAAAGAGATGACGCAGGAAAATATTATGACTCTTGCATCGGGATACAGAAAGGAGGAAAAAGAATGAAAGTTTTAAGTAAAAATTCTGTTATGGAATTTGTAAAAAAGACGGCAATACTCTGGGTTATGATTATTCTGATCCTTATTTTATCTGTTATCAGTCCAAGCTTTTTCAGAGGGCAGAATCTTCTGAATATTATAAAGCAGGCGTCTATTACAGGGGTAATCGGCGTAGGGATGACATTTGTTTTGATCACAGGAGGGATTGATCTTTCCGTCGGATCTGTAATGGCGTTATCGGGAACAATGGCTGCATCTGTAGCTGTGGCAGAAAAAAATATGCCGATTGCTCTGGTTATTTTAGTTGGAGTCGGACTTGGGGCGCTGTGCGGACTTATAAATGGAATCGGTGTATCATACATTGGATTTCCGCCGTTTATTATGACGTTGGGCATGATGACGATTGCAAGAGGGATTCCCCTTGTTTTTACAAACGGAACTCCGATCTTCGGACTATCTGAAGAGTTTAATATGATTGCGAATTCAAGAGTTTTAGGAGTACCTTCACTTGTGATTTTCCTTGTGATCACTGTTTTAGCGGGACATATTATCCTGAGTAAAACTGTTTTGGGAAGACGGATTTATGCAGTGGGAGGAAATGAAGATGCAGCGAGGTTAAGCGGTGTGTCCACTGCAAAAGTAAAGTTGTTTGTTTATGTTTTTTGCGGAATTTTATCGGGAATTGCAGGAATTTTGATTTGTTCAAGAATTACGTCGGGGAATGGCACTGTGGCGGAAGGGTATGAAATGAACGCTATTTCGGCGGCAGTAATCGGCGGTGTCAGCATGACCGGAGGATCGGGAAATGTTCTTGGCATGGTTGTCGGGGCAATGATTTTAACGATTATTCAAAACAGTTTTGATATTATGGGAGTAAATTCGTTTTATCAAAATATCATTAAAGGAATTATTATTTTACTCGCCGTATTTTTGGATTTAAGAGGAAAGAAAAAGAAAAATTAAAA
>ENA-OPCD01002006-OPCD01002006.1-human-gut-metagenome-genome-assembly--contig:-NODE-2006-length-14849-cov-5.340611_pt1 | contig 14849 bp, 9 predicted proteins | sample MGYA00241560_ERZ501471 | MGnify/ENA primary metagenome ERZ501471 (study PRJEB25962, sample SAMEA2042578) | human gut metagenome | biome: human gut; feature: human-associated habitat; material: faeces...
GATATGAAGGAATCGGTCTTCGCGCAGAGACTTATGTTGATGCATTGAATGAAGGACTTCATGATGAAGACATTCTTGCAATTCTTGACAAACATGATATGAAAGTAACAGAGGTAGAGTACATTGTTCAGTGGTGTGAGGAACATCGTTCTTATGAGCAGAAATACAAAGAGCAGATGTGTTTTCATATGTGCGAACTCTTTGGAGTAGGCCACATCAACTGTGGACTGATGGAAAATTATTCTGTTGAGTACACAGCACAGAAATTAAAAGAACTTTGCCAGAGAGCAGGAAAATACATCATTGGTGTTGAGCCGATGCCATACAGCGGAATTCCGGATCTTAAGAAAGGCTGGGAAGTTGTAAAAGCTTCTGGATGCGACAATGCAATGCTCATTCTTGATACATGGCACTGGGTAAGAGCAGATCAGCCATACGATATCCTTACACCGGAGATTGCCAAGAAAGTTATTTCTATCCAGATCAATGATGCTTATGAAAGACCATATGCAGCACCTATTTTAAGAGATGAGTCTATGCTTGATCGTCTTGCACCGGGAACAGGAGCAAAAGATACAGCAGGATTTGTTAAGATGATTAAAGACGCAGGAGTTGATCCGAAGGTTGTTGGTGTAGAAGTTATTTCTGATGCAATCCTTGGAAAGGGACTGAAAGAAGCAGCTGCTTATACATATGAAAACACAGAGAAAGTATTAAAAGAAGTTTGGCCAGAGTTGGTAGACTAATTTGAAAAACAGATGATGCCAAAGAGAGAGGTAAAATGATGAAATTCAAAAATATGTTTTCTCCGATTCAGATTGGACCTATGACAGTTAAGAATCGTTTTGTGGTTCCACCGATGGGAAATAATTTCGCAAATTTAGACGGAACATGGAGTGACGAATCTGTGGCTTACTATGGTGAGCGTGCAAAAGGTCAGTTTGGTCTGATCACAATTGAAGCGACTGTAGTACATAAAGGGGCTAAGGGAGGTCCTAAAAAACCATGTCTTTATGATGACAACAGCATTGAAAGCCTGAAGAAAATTACAGATGCCTGCCATGAAGAAGGTGCAAAGGTATCTATCCAGCTTCAGAATGCAGGACCGGAAGGAAATGCAAAGAATGCAGGAGCACCGATCCAGGCTGCTACAGCAATCGCATCAGCAGATGGAAGAGACATTCCTGAAGAAGTATCTACAGAAAAAGTGTATGAGCTTGTAAAAGGATATGGTGAAGCAGCAGAACGTGCAATGAAAGGTGGAGCAGATGCAGTAGAGATCCATATGGCGCACGGCTATCTTGTAAATTCATTTATGTCACCAAGAACAAATAAGCGTGTCGATGAATTTGGCGGAAACTTTGAGAACAGAATGAGATTTTCACGTCTCATTATTGAAGAAGTAAAGAAGAAAACAGAAGGAAAGATTGCTGTTCTTGCACGTATTAACAGTACAGAAGACATGTTTGGAGGACTTGATAATCACGATATGTGTGCAGTTGCTTCTTATTTAGAAGATTGCGGAATTGATGGTCTTCACGTATCCCGTGCAGTACATTTAAAAGATGAGTATATGTGGGCTCCGACAGGAATTCACGGCGGATTCTCAGCAGAGCTTGTTGCAAATATCAAGAAATGTGTTTCTATTCCGGTTATTACAGTCGGAAGATATACAGAACCACAGTTTGCAGAACAGATCATTAAAATGGGAAATGCAGATTTAGTAGCATTTGGACGTCAGTCACTTGCAGATCCGCACACACCACAGAAAGCAATGGAAGAAAGACTGGAAGATCTTACACCATGTATCGCCTGTCTTCAGGGCTGTGTTGCAAACATGTATGCAGGAAATCCGGTATGCTGTCTGACAAACCCGTTCCTGGGTCATGAGGCAGAGCCGCTTGAGAAAGCGGAAGAGCCGAAGAAGGTTATGGTTATCGGTGGTGGTGTTGCAGGACTTTCCGCTGCATTTATCGCAAAAGAGAGAGGCCATGAGGTAACACTTTATGAGGCAGGAGATGTTCTCGGCGGAAACATGAGACTTGCTGCATATCCGCCGGGAAAAGGTGACATCACAAACATGATCCGCAGCTACATCCATCGCTGTCAGAAGGATGGCGTTAAGATCGTGATGAACTGTGAGGTAACTCCGGAGCTTATCAAAGAAGAGAAGCCGGACAGCGTGATCATTGCCACCGGTTCCAAGACTCTGATCCTTCCGATCGAGGGAATCGACAATCCGGCTATCATCCACGGCTCTGACCTTCTGGATGGCAAGAGAGCAGCAGGCAAAAAGGTTCTCGTTGTCGGCGGTGGAATGGTTGGATGCGAGACAGCTGCATTTTTAGGCGAGCAGGAGCATGATGTAACTGTTATCGAGTTCCGTGATACCGTAGGTGCAGACGTGATCCACGAGCACAGAGTATATCTGATGAAGGATTTCGAGGACTACGGAATCAAGGAGATCACCGGAGCAAAGGTATGCAAATTCTATGAAGACGGTGTAGAATATGAGACCGCTGACGGAGTACGTCACGAGTCAAGAGGATATGATTCTGTGATCCTTTCCATGGGATTCCGCAACTACAATCCTCTGGAAGAGAAGATCAAAGACCTTGTACCTGAGACACATGTGATCGGAGATGCTATCCGTGCAAGACGTGCACTGGATGCAACAAAAGAGGCTTATGAGGTAGCTTCCAGGATCTGATCTGCCAATCTATCCAATAAACCGGACAGTACAAAAATTAAAAAGATGACCTGTCAGACACCGGAGAAAATATATCCGGTGTCTGACAGGGGAAAATGCAGGAGGTAAAAAGAAATGGAACAGAGAATTAAAGGAACAACTGGTTTACTTGCACTGATCGGAAGCCCTGTAGGACATTCCGGATCCCCGGCTATGTACAACTTCAGCTTCCAGTACCATAACCTGGACTATGCTTACATGGCATTTGATATCAAAGAGGATCAGGTTCCGGCAGCTCTTGATGCAATGCGTCTGTTCAAAATGAGAGGCTGCAATGTAACCATGCCTTGCAAGAACAAAGTAGCTCAGTGTGTAGACGAGCTTTCACCGGCAGCAAAGATCATCGGCGCTGTAAACACTATCGTAAATGAGGATGGAAAACTTGTTGGACATATCACAGACGGTATCGGATTTGTCCGCAACCTGAAAGAGCATGGTGTTGATGTAAAGGGCAAAAAGATGGTAGTCCTCGGAGCAGGCGGAGCAGCTACAGCTCTGACTGTACAGTGTGCCCTTGACGGAGCAGCATCCATCGCGATCTTCAACCCTGACGATCCATTCCTTGACAGAGCAAAAGGAACTGCTGAGAAGCTTGCAAAAGAAGTACCGGACTGCAAAGTAAGCGTATATTGCCTTGACGATCAGGACAAACTGAGAGAAGAGATCGCAAACGCAGATATCCTCGCGAACGGAACACTTGCAGGAATGAAACCACATGATGACATCACACTGGTTGATAAATCCATGTTCCATAAGGATCTTGTTGTTGCTGACTGCGTATACAATCCGGCAGAGACAAAGATGGTAAAAGAAGCAAAAGAAGCAGGCGTGAAGCTTGCTGTAGGCGGAAAAGGAATGCTTCTGTGGCAGGGTGCAGCATCTTACAAGCTTTACACAGGTCTTGAGATGCCGACAGATGAGTACCAGAAATTTCAGGCTGAGAACGAAGGGAAATAAGAAAAATGAGCCAGACAGGTAAGAAAAATTTAGTGATTACTTCTATCGCGCTGTATTTTACATATTTCATCCATGGAATCGGAGCTTCCATCATGGGTCAGTACAAGCCGGAGCTTGCTGCTCACTGGGGAGCAAAGGCTTTAAGTGATGGAACTATGGATGTCAGCATGGTAGTATCTGTAATTGCCGCACTTGGACTTGGAAGACTGATCTCTCTTCCGTTTTCCGGTCCCCTGTCCGACAAATTCGGACGCAGATTAAGCGGAATCATCGGCGTGATCTGTTATGCAGCATACTTTATGGGAATTGCATTTGCTCCGTCTATGGGAGTTGCCTACGCCTTTGCCATTGTAGGTGGTATCGCAAACTCCTTCCTGGACACCTGCGTAAGCCCGACATGTATGGAGATTTATGTAAACAATCCTTCTGTAGCGAACCTGTTTACAAAATTCTCCATGTGTATCAGCCAGTTCCTGCTTCCTTTCCTCATCGGATTTGTAGCAGCGGCGAATATGTCCTACAGAACCATTTTTATTGTTGCAGGTGCTGCGATCTTTATCGATGGAATCCTGATTCTGTTCCTGCCATTCCCGGAGAGAAATACAGCAGGTACAGTAAAGAAAGAAAAAGCAAAATTAAAGATCACTCCTGCAGCTCTTGCAGCAATCCTTATCGGATTTACAAGCTCTTCTACATTTATGCTGTGGCTGAACTGTAACCAGGAGCTCGGAAAGCTTTATAACTTAAGTGATCCTTCCAAGATCCAGTCCTTTTATGCAGTAGGAACCTTTGCAGCGATCCTGTGTTCCTCTGTATTTATCAAAAAAGGACTGAAGGAGATCAATATCCTGATCATTTATCCGCTGATCTCTTTCATCATGCTGGGACTTTGCTACTTTATCCAGAATCCGACAATCTGTCTTATCGGTGGATTTGTGATCGGTTTTGCAGGCGCAGGCGGTGTGCTTCAGCTGGCTGTTTCCACAACTGCGGAGTTCTTCCCGGAAAACAAGGGAACTGCAACATCCATGGTCATGATCGCATCCAGCGTTGCGAACTACACCATTCTGACATTGGCCGGCTACATTACAAAGACTGCCGGAACCAGTGCTCCGAGAATGATCCTGCTTCTCAATATGGCAGTGACATTCATAGGAATCCTTCTTGCACTGTTCGTTAAGATGAACCGTGGAAAAGAGGCTTGACTGAATCAAGGAAATCCCTTGGGGTGAATATCCGTTTGACTACAGTAAAAAAAGTGAATCATTGTATGGATACAGACAAAGATGACTGAATCTGTGCAAAACAAAGTTCCAATTCGGGAACAATTCCCGGATTGGACTTTACCGTTTTTGAAAATGTTTGTTAATTAACAAACTTATAAAATAAAAGATACTATATATGTATTATCAAAAAAAACGACAAAGGAGAATCGTTATGGCACGTGCAGCAAGACAGCGAAGAGAAAACGAACTGCCCTACATTCCGTTTGGGCCATTTCAGATTCGTTTTCCGTTTATTCACTATAAAATTGAGTCCGTAGAGTTTATCCAGGGCCTGATCCTCGGGGTTACGGCACTGGCGGCGGTTCCTTATCTGGAACAATATCTGGGATTGCCTTATGAGCTGGCATGGAGCTGTGTGATCATAGAGACCATGCTGTATATGCTACACAGCTTACTTGGTGATCCGGTTGTACCGGGATGGATCACACCGACCCTTCCGCTGACGATCGTATTCCTGGAAGGCTTCCCTATGGGAAAAGAACGTATCCAGGCAATGATCGCCCTGCAGATGCTGGTTGGTCTCGTGTTCATATTTATGGGCATCACCAAACTTGCGGATAAATTTGTCCATGCAGTACCAAATTCTGTTAAGGGTGGTATCCTTCTTGCTGCGCCGGTGACGGTTATGGCAGGACAGCTGGGAGAGGGCGGCAACATGCATAAGTATCCGCTGGCGATCGTTGCCGGTGTAGGCCTTCTGATCCTGATCAGCTTTTCAGATAAATATCAGGAGAAGAGAAAGAACAACAAATTCCTGGATCTTGTTGCCAGGTATGGAAACCTTTTCCCGTATCTGATCGCCATGGTGGTAGGTCTTCTTGTAGGAGAACTGGATGCGCCTGGTTTGGAGCTGGGAACCTTTATCAAGATCCCGCAGTTCAAAGAGATCATCTCACAGGTAAGTATCTTTGGTGTGGGAATCCCGCCGGTCTCCATGTTTGTCAAAGCGCTTCCTCTGGCACTTGTATGCTATGTTATCGCATTTGGTGATTTTGTTACCACAGAGACACTGGTTACAGAGGCACGCCAGTCCAGAGATGATGAGTACATTGATTTCAATTCCAGCCGTTCCAACCTGGTCAGCGGCATCAGGAACCTGATCCTTTCCGTCATTGCGCCGTTTCCGCCGCTTTCCGGTCCGTTATGGGTTGGAATGACTGTATCCGTATCCATGCGTTACAAAGAAGGAAAGAAAGCTATGAAGTCCCTTCTCGGAGGGATGGCTTCTTTCAGACTGGCCACATTCTTAAGTGTGCTGATCATTCCTGTAGTAAGCTTCTTTCGTCCTATCTTCGGAGTAGGCTCTTCCATTACTCTGATGTTCCAGGCATTTGTATGTGCGAGAATTGGTATGGATTACTGCAAGAGCGACAGAGACAAGATGATCGCAGGCGTTATGGCAGCAGTCCTTGCAACCCAGGGAACCGCATGGGCATCTGCATGGGCACTGGCAGTAGGCTTCGGACTGAATATCTTCCTGTCCAACTGGAATCCCTTTGAGAAAAAATAATATAAACGAAAACCAAGAAGAACAGCCGGGATTCAGGGCTGTTCTTCTTGGTTTTCATCAATTATTATTTTAAGGAGTCATAATTATTAAATTCAAATTCTGTAACAATCTGTTGACGAATATGAGTGATATCAGCTATAGGCAAGAATAACATCTGATATCACATCATTCATCAACAGATCACAGGCTGCTGTGAATGATATCCAGCACCTGTTTTAATTCATGCACACCGACCTGTCCCGGAGCAGAAGCTTTGGAAGCAGCACCGAAAGTGAGAGCGGAGCCGAATGTCTCACCTGTCAGACGGCTTACAACGCCTGTTCCTGCCATGGACATGGTAATGATCGGGCGGTCTGCATATTTCTCAGACATTTCCAGAGTAGCAGAGAGGAGTGTAAGAACATCCTGTTTGCAGGTCGGCATAACAGCCATTTTCGGAATATCAGCACCGAAATCCTGCATCATACGAAGACGTCTGATAATCTCCTCCTTCTCCGGAGTCTTAAAGAAATCATGGTTGGAAGCAATTACCTTTACACCTGCCTCATGAGCAGCATTGATGATTGTCTTAACAACTTCATCACCTGTAAATGCTTCTACATCAATTAAATCTACATAACCGCTCTGAGCAGCTGCAATATTTAAAGCAGCATAGTCATTTACAGAAATTTCTTTCTCACCGCCTTCTTTGGAAGTACGGAATGTAAGAAGAACAGGGATATCTTTTAAGACTTCCTGAAGCTCTTTTGCGGTTTCTAATACTTTTTCAGTAGCAAAGACATCATCGAACCAGTCAACACGCCACTCAACCACATCAACCGGAAGAGCAGTGATCTTTTTGGCTTCTTCGAGAATGTCTGTTTTTGTTTTTCCTACGATGGGAACGCAGATCTTAGGTCTGCCCTCGCCGATCACAGTGTTTTTTACCTGAACTGTGTTCATCTGTTTATCCTCATATTTTCTGTTGTATTATAGTAGTTCCGGATTATTATGGAACTGTTATAAGAATAACCGTAACATAACCGCATGATCAACAGCTTTTTGAAGCAAACTGCAGAATATGTACATTCTGCGCGGAGTAATATATCAGTACATCTCCTGCAGTACGCCGAAAAGCGGTATATATCAAATATTATGTGCAGAAAGATCAGTGAAATGATTTGTTCTGCATCACAATATGAGATATCCATACTGAAGATACCATCAGGTATCAGTCATCATAGGAGATGTGAAGAATCTCTTTCATATGTTCGATAGGCATTGGTTCGCCTGTCCATAACTCAAATGCAGCGGAACCCTGGAATAACATCATTCCCAGACCATTCATAGTCTTACATCCAACTTCCTTGGCCATGGAACGCATTTTTGTTTCCAGCGGAGAGTAAGGAACATCAATAACAATCAGTTCAGGACGGAAGTAAGACTTGTCCGGAACAACGGACTGTCCTTCCAGTGGTTTCATTCCCACACCTGTAGCATTGACAAAGATAAAACTGTCATCCATCTCAGCTTTCAGTTTATCAAGATCTGCCAGATCATAAAGAACTGCATGGCAGGATGTCTTTGTGTTGATCTTCTCTACTGTGGATACTGCACGATCCCAGAATTCATCCTTGCGGTTGAAGATTGTAATCTCGGCAACACCGTCTAAAGCAGCCTGGATCTCGATGGCAGTGGCAGCACCGCCTGCACCGACGATAGTCATTTTCTTTCCGATCACATCAATATCATTATCTTTCAGGGCAGACATAAATCCGATACCGTCAGTGATATGACCTGTAAGATGACCGTTGTCATTTACGATCGTGTTAACTGCACCGCATAATTCTGCTGCAGGAGAAAGCTTATCCAGGTATTTTCCAACCAGAGTTTTGTTTGGCATGGAAACATTGGATCCTCTCATTTTCAGAGTACGGATTGCTTTTACTGCATCCTCAATTTCATCTGCGCCAACCTCGAAAGCAAGGTAAGCGTAGTCATACCCGAGTTTTGCAAAAGCCTCATTCTGCATTGCAGGAGAGCTGGAGTGACGGATCGGGTAAGCCATCAGACCGATTAATTCAGTATGTCCGGTAATTCTTTCAGCCATTATAATATCCCCTTTCGTATTTTGTTGTAAAGGTTTTTATTGAAGGTATCCCATCTGAGTCAGTGTATTAAGGATATTTCTTCCTTCCAGAGTTCCGTCGATGATCCTTCTTGCACGTTTGCTGTCTCCGATGTTCAGGATCTCAACATCATCAGAAACAAAAGCATCGGAAAGCTCTGCGAAAAGCTGTCCCTGAGCTCTCATACCAAGACATACGAATCCGTAGTCAAATGGAAGCTCACGTTCACCTTCTGCATCTTTTACAAGGAAAGAGCTGTCTTTTACTTCCTGAAGAGCTGTCTTTGTAAGCTGAGCTACATGATGTTTCTTCATCTGGTCCTTCATGTCATTCTTTGTAACAGGATCCAAGTCACGTCCGATCTGATCCATCATCTCCACAATAGAAATCTCGGCATTTCTTGCTGCAAAGAATTCCACAACATCAAGACCAACAGCACCGCCGCCCACAACAACAACCTTCTTGCCTGTCATATCTTCCGGATAGTCATTGATGTGATTGATCATTCCCAGGATAGAAGCAACCTTGCTGCCTTCTTTGTCAATGCGGTCGTGAAGTCCCCTGATCGGAGGAAGCAGTGGTGCGGAACCTGTGGAGCTTACGATCAGGTTCGGATGGAATTTGCGGATATTTTCCGGTGTTCCTTCTGTGTTTGTGAAGATATAAAGATTCTCAAGCTGCTCTGCTCTGTGAATCAGATAGTTCGGGAAATCAGCCAGACGCTTCTTTGCAGGAATCTTAGAGATCACAGAAGCAAGACCACCAAGAGTCTCACCTTTTTCCAGAAGGAAGGTATTACAGCCTACTTCTGCGGCTGTACAGGCAGCTTCCAGTCCGGCAGTACCGCCTCCGATTACTACAACATTACAGTTTTTGTTCACTTTCTGATTCTTATAAACATCACCTTCCAGAACAGCCGGGTTTACAGTACAGCGGATCGGACGGTTAAAGCCGATTCTGTTTCCTGCACATCCGATGTTACAGGAGATACATTTGCGAAGGTCACATTCTCTGCCTGTAGCTACTTTGTTCACCCATGCAGGTTCTGCGATAAGACCACGTCCCATACCGATCAGGTCTGCATCGCCGTCAGCGAGGATCTGCTCGGCAACCTTCGGGTTACGGATATTTCCCATGGAGATACATGGTTTGCCGAATTTCTCTCTGACAGCTTTAGGCATATAGGAACGCCATCCGTCTTTCATGTAGTTGGCATCGATCTGATACTGGATAGAACCGTTTAAACCGCAGGAAACATCGAAGATATCAACTTCATCCTGAATATATTCCAGATATTCAAGAGTGTCCTCAAGAGTGTTGCCGCCTTCCATCAGCTCATCTGCGCTGAGACGGAGCATGATCGGGAAGAAAGGTCCGACCTGTTTTCTTACTTCTTCAATGACCATACGGCAGAAACGTGTTCTGTTTTCCACAGATCCGCCGAACTCATCTGTACGTTTGTTTGTAAGAGGAGAGAGGAACTGGCTGATCAGATAGGAATGTCCCGCATGGATCTCTACTGCGTCAAAACCTGCAGCCTGGGCTCTCTTTGCAGCCTCGCCGTATTTCTTTACAATGTGATGGATTTCTTCCATTGATAACGGACGCGGGATCTCTCCGCCTTCTTTGGACGGAATATCAGATGCGGAAACCGGCTGCATATTTGTACGTGCGGAAACAGCGGAAGCACCTGCGTGGTTGATCTGGATTGCAATACAGGTACCATATTTGTGGATCTCTTCACAGAATTTGTACAGACGCGGCAGATAGTTGTCGTGGTCAATACGAAGCTGAGTAGTTCCGTTGGAACCCTGCGGAGAATCTACGCTTGCATTCTCTACGATGATCAGACCTGTGCCGCCTTTGGCACGCTCTTTATAATAATTAATGTGAAGAAAACTCATTTCGCCGTTCTGTTCCCCGTAATTGGTTCCCATAGGCATCATAACGATACGGTTTTTGATAGTCATATTTTTTACTGTGAGTGGTGTGAAAATATGCTGGTAATTGCTTTTCATTACGTCTTTCCTCCTGAAATTTTCTGTTGGATCTATAATTGTTCAGTGCTTTAGCTGTGGCCTGAATTTCTTTGATGTGTTAATTATATAACGGGATAATCCATAAATCTAATTGATAATTCGTGCTATATAATAAAAAACATCTATGGTTTTCCGTGCACTGTCCGCGTACTGAATGAAAGCATTCGCAACTGCATCCACATCATGGGAAAATCCTGCTGAACCTGTATGGCTATAGTATTTTTTCGCCGAGCTGCGCTGAGACTTTTATACCTGTGTAGTCGGATTCGCAGACAAGTGAGTGGTATAGTTACTTCAAACACACTGGTTTGTGGGAGAGGGTGAAATACAGGACAATACAAAATAACAGTAATAACTTCTATTTAATAGGAAGAAATGCTCAAAAAAACAAAATTTGGAGAAACCTGACAAATTTTTCTGCTATATTTTTAACGAAAATGACAAATAAATGTTGAAATTTTCTGCCGGAAAAGGTAAAATTAAAATCGGCTAAATTTTTGGGTTAACTTTTAAATATTCTCATAAAGATGGAGGGCAAACAAGAATGAGTAATGCAACACAAAGCTTAGCAGGCACAAGAATTACTTCTTTGCTTGACGCAAACAGTTTTGTCGAAATCGGACAGGGTGTAACAGCCAGATCCACAGATTTCAACATGACTGCAAACAAGGCACCATCTGACGGTGTTATCACCGGATATGGTGTGATCGATGACAAACTGGTTTATGTATACAGCCAGGATGCATCTGTATTAAACGGTACTGTTGGTGAAATGCATGCAAAGAAGATCACAAGACTTTATGATCTTGCCATGAAAACAGGCGCTCCGGTTATCGGACTTGTTGACTGTGCAGGTATCCGTCTTCAGGAAGCAACAGACGCACTGGAAGCTTTCGGACAGATCTATCTGAAACAGACACTGGCATCCGGTGTGATCCCGCAGATCACAGCAATCTTCGGAACATGCGGCGGTGGTATGGCAGTTATCCCGTCCCTGACAGATTTCACATTCATGGAATCCAAAAAAGGAAAAATGTTCGTCAACACACCAAACGCACTGGAAGGAAACAACACAGACAAATGCGACACAGCAGCAGCTGATTTCCAGAGCAAAGAGACAGGTGTGATCGATGGCGTTGGTACAGAGGATGAGATTCTTGGCCAGATCCGTTCCTTAGTATCACTTCTTCCTTCTAATAATGAAGACACAGACAATTACACAGAGTGTACAGATGATCTTAACCGCGTATGCGCAGATCTTGCAAACTGTGCAGGTGACACAGCAATCGCACTTTCCCAGATCGCTGACAACGGTGAATTCTTCGAGACAAAAGCAGACTATGCAAAAGACATGGTTACAGGCTTTATCCGTTTAAACGGCGCTACAGTAGGTGCTGTTGCAAACAGAAGCGAAGTATATGACGCAGAAGGCAAGAAAACAGAAACATTTGACGGAAGCATCTCTGCAAGAGGCGCAAGAAAAGCAGCAGATTTCGTGAAATTCTGCGACGCTTTTGATATTCCGGTACTTACACTTACAAACGCAACAGGCTTCATGGCAACCTTATGCAGCGAGAAGATGATGGCGAAATCCGTAGGTGAACTGGTAGCTGCATTCGCAGATGCAACTGTTCCGAAGGTAAATGTGATCATCGGCAAAGCTTACGGTACAGCTTACGTGGCAATGAACAGCAAATCTATCGGTGCAGACCTTGTATATGCATGGGATAACGCAGAGATCGGTATGATGGATGCTTCCCTGGCAGCCAAGATCATGTATGCAGATGCAGATGCTGCTGAACTGAATGAGAAAGCTGCTCAGTACAGAGAGCTTCAGAATGGTGTTGCTTCCGCAGCAGCAAGAGGCTATGTTGACACTGTGATCAGCCCGGCTGACACAAGAAAATATGTAATCGGTGCATTTGAGATGCTGTTCACAAAGAGAGAAGATCGTCCGTCTAAGAAACATGGAACGGTCTAAGCGGGGTGACGCATATGAAAATGATCAAAAAAATAACTTCTGTATTCATGACATTTCTCGTAATGGCTGCGCTGGTGATCGGCAGCACCTCTGTGGTATTTGCCGCAGATAAGGTTGATGATACTGTTAAGTCCACACTGGTAACTACAGCAGAAGGACTGACAGATGCCATTGTCCAGCTTAAAGATGAAGAAATCGAGAATTACATGAGTTCAGGAGATGACTTTACAACAAGTGCCATGCAGTCCTGGCAGACATCCAAGGATGAACTTGGCGCAAAGAAGGACAGCAATGGTGAAACTACTGTAACTTTCAAAGATGATCAGTACACAGTTACTGTTCCTCTTAAATTTGAGAAAGCAGAAGCAAACTTTGTATATGTCTTTGACTCACAGGGAACACCGACTTCCATGTCTGTAGATGTACAGTATGGTATGGGCAAGACTCTTCAGAGAGCAGGCCTTAATACTTTGATGGGTATTGGAACTGTATTCGTAATGCTGATTTTATTAAGCCTTCTGATTTCTCTGTTCAGATTTATTCCGAATCCGGAAGCAAAGAAAGCAGCAGAAGCAAAAGCAGCCAAAGCTGCAAAAGAGGCAGAGGCAGCAGCCATCGCACAGACAGCACCTGCACAGGCAGAAGAGAACCTTGCAGATGACGGAGAGCTGGTAGCTGTTATTGCAGCAGCCATCGCAGCAGCAGAAGGAACTACAACAGATGGCTTCGTAGTTCGTTCCATCCGTAAAGTAAAAAGAAATAGAAGATAATTGTCATTTATTTAGGAGGATTTTAAAATGAAAAGCTATACAATTACAGTAAATGGTACAGCATATGAAGTAACTGTTGAAGAAACAGGAAGCGTATCCGCTCCTGCAGCAGCTCCAAAAGCAGCACCTAAGGCTGCACCTGCAGCAGCTCCGAAAGCAGCAGCTCCTGCAGCAGGCGCCGGCGCAGTGAAAGTAACTGCTTCCGTACCTGGTAAAGTTGTCAAAGTAGCAGCAAGCGTTGGACAGGCAGTAAAAGCCGGAGACAGCGTAATTATTCTTGAATCCATGAAAATGGAAATCCCTGTAGTAGCTCCTCAGGACGGTACTATCGCAAGCATTGATGTTGCAGAAGGTGCCTCTGTAGAAAACGGAGATACTTTAGCAACAATGAACTAAGACGGGAGGTAGTCAAATGTCTTATGTAACAGAAACATTGTCCAACCTGATTCACCAGACAGCATTCTTCAATCTGACATGGGGCAATTACCTGATGATCGCAGTAGCCTGCGTATTCCTTTATCTTGCTATCAAGAAGGGATTCGAGCCGCTTCTGCTTGTTCCTATCGCATTCGGTATGCTGCTTGTAAATATCTATCCGGACATTATGGCAAACCCGGAAGATATGTCCAATGGTGTAGGTGGACTTCTTCATTATTTCTACATCCTTGATGAGTGGAGTATCTTACCATCCCTGATCTTCATGGGTGTAGGTGCCATGACAGACTTTGGTCCTCTGATTGCGAACCCCAAGAGCTTCCTTCTGGGCGCGGCCGCACAGTTCGGTATTTATGCCGCTTACTTCCTTGCGATCTTCATGGGCTTCAACGACAAGGCAGCTGCTGCCATCTCCATCATCGGCGGCGCTGACGGTCCTACCTCTATCTTCCTGGCCGGCAAGCTGGGACAGACGGAATTCATGGGCCCTATTGCCGTTGCCGCTTACTCCTACATGGCCCTGGTACCCATCATCCAGCCGCCGATCATGAAGCTTCTGACCACAGAAGAGGAGAGAAAGATCAAGATGGAGCAGCTCCGTCCGGTGTCCAAGCTGGAGAAGATCCTGTTCCCCATCATCGTTACTGTTGTTGTGTGTCTGATCTTACCGACGACCGCACCGTTGGTTGGTATGCTGATGGTCGGCAACCTGTTCCGTGAGTCTGGCGTTGTAAAGCAGCTTCAGGAGACTGCCTCCAACGCCCTCATGTATATCGTAGTTATCGTTCTGGGTCTTTCCGTGGGAGCAACTACCAGCGCTGAGGCGTTCTTAAAGATGACCACGATTAAGATCGTTATCCTGGGTCTGGTAGCCTTCGCCTTTGGTACGGCTGCAGGCGTGATCTTCGGTAAGATCATGTGTAAGGTGACCGGAGGAAAGGTAAATCCGCTGATCGGTTCTGCCGGTGTATCCGCAGTTCCGATGGCAGCCCGTGTATCCCAGAAGGTTGGTTC
>ENA-OPCD01002007-OPCD01002007.1-human-gut-metagenome-genome-assembly--contig:-NODE-2007-length-14844-cov-4.153966_pt1 | contig 14844 bp, 9 predicted proteins | sample MGYA00241560_ERZ501471 | MGnify/ENA primary metagenome ERZ501471 (study PRJEB25962, sample SAMEA2042578) | human gut metagenome | biome: human gut; feature: human-associated habitat; material: faeces...
TTTAGCCATGGTATCTGTATTTTTTATTAATAAGTTATCATTTGGCTGCAAATGTAGGAATAAAAGTTATATATTGTAGTCTCTTGTTGGTAATTTCTATTAATTTTATAGCAAAATGGCTGAAGTTATAATCTGATATGTATTTATATCCTATTTTTTAGGTGCTATAATATTAATTTATTGAAATTTCAATAAATACCTTATAGCTTCCTCACCTTTTATTGTGCAACAACATTACGGATTTTCCCCCTTTGCATTTAGTATCTGCTTCGCGGTGAATGCGGTAGCTATCGGGGTGGCAGCAGCTATCTCCGTGAAATTCCGCCAACCTGAAACTGGGACGCTGACCGGATGCATCGGTATGTTGTGCCTGTCCGTCTGTGTGATGATTGCCTTGTATAACGGATGCGGCTTCTGGACCTATGAACTGCTGATGTTCGCATTACTTTTCACAATGGGACTGACCTTTACTTCCTCCACCACCTTGGCGATGGATAGCGAACGCCGTTACGCCGGAGCAGCTTCCGCCCTGCTGGGAGCACTCTGTTTTGCTTCCGGAGGTATTGTTTCTCCGTTGGTCGGCTTGGGAAATATCCTTGTATCTACCGGAGTTACATTTGTGGTCTGCGCCATCTGTTCCCTGCTTTGTGCACTATGGGCGATGAGGAAAGTACCGATGAAAGTAGCAATGTGCCGGATTTTCCGTTAAAGTGAGATTGTTTCAAAAATAAAAGTCATGGGGAAGTTAAAGCTTAAACTCCCTCATGACTTTTATAATTTACTACCAGTATAATTATAATTACTACCAGTATAAACAGACTGAAATAAAACTACAGTTTTATCTCTTCCGTGAATATCTCCCCGAAACGATTCTTAACCACCACCTTGACAGATTTTGCATCTTTAGAAGGCTGTGCACGGAAAAGATGACGTGTGCGATAACCCGTTTTCTTTCCCTTTACCATATTGATATAATCCTGATCCTCATCGTCAAAAGCCTGCATAGCACCTTTCAACACTCCATCCTCGTACCAGTTTACCGTATACGTCCAGTCCCAATCCCAGATATTGGCTACCACATAGTCTTTCTGGTTTTCAAACTCTCCCGGTTGGTAAAGCCGAAACTGATAGTCCGGCGAACACCCTGTTGCCTTGTAACGCCATTTCACATCATCACCTTTCACTTGTACCACCAGATAACCGTTTGGTGCTCCGCAACGATTCACGTGTCCTGCCCACCATGCGCCGCAGGCCGCTCCGATATTATGTTCGTAAATGGTAGGAGCGGGCAACTGATTTTCATAAAAGTGCGTGTGTCCGGAGAAAATATGTACTTGGTAAGGCCTCAACAGTTGGAAAAGCGCATTGGCGTTGCGCGCATTTCCCCCCGCAGCTACCGTGTTATTAGCTACTGGAGCGTGAACGTTCAGGAACACGATATTTCCTTTAGGCACATAACTTAAATCTTTTCTCAACCAGTCCAAATCTTCCGGCGTGAAGCGTTCCGTGTATTTCTTGTTGCCGTCGTAATCAATATCCTTCATTGCTATCACATGCACTTTACCGATATTGAATGAATAGTTAGCCGGGCCGAATGACTGATAATAATTCTGTTCCCCATAACCATCCGCCGGATGATCCGTCTGCGTTATAGATTTGTAGAGCAGGTTGAAGTCGTGGTTTCCCATCAGTTGGAACATCGTCATTCCCAAGTTGGACACCGCTTGCCGGTAAGGAGCGTACAGATTCATGGCATCCCACACCAAATCCCCCAGTCCCATGCCGACGATTTCGAAGTTCTTTAGTGAGTCGGCAGTCTGTTTCAGATCGGGCACTGTTTCCGTGCGGAAGCGGTCCAGTTGCTTTTCGTTTCTCACTTGCGGGTCGGAAAGGACGAGGTAGACAAATTCATCCACCGGTTTCTGCCGTTTAGTCAATACGAAGTCACATTGGTTCTCGCTTTTCCCGGCATCCAGATATTGATAGAAACCATCGGCTACCCCCTCTTTGGAAGGAAGCTCATACGCTGCCGGAGTAGAGATGTAAACCATTGGATAACGTGTCGGATCAGTGTTCAGAACATAATTTCCTTCTGCATCAGTCGTATTGAAATGTGCCCCGTCTGTCACCACTACACCGCTGATGGGTTTACCTGTATTATCTTTCACACTACCTTTCACCACCGTCTGACCAAAGGCGGCAATAGCGTTCAGCTGGAAAAGCAAAACCGCTGCAAACAGCGTTTTTCTAAAATTGATCTTTTTCATTGCTTATAACTTTCTTAAAGTAACCTGATTGAATAATGCGATAATTTCTTCCGGTTCATCTGCCGACTTGAGAGCCTCCTCAAAAGACTTGCTGTTATCATCGAAACACATCACATTGGCGCAATCCAGAATATGACCCATGTTGAATGTAGCAACTTCCCGGCTCACCTCTTCTTTCTTCAATGCCTTCTTATAATATTTATTCACCTTATTAACCGCCTTGTAAATAGAAGGCTTCAAAATTTCGACCGAAGAATCCGTAAATCCGATTGTTACATCATACTCGTGCGTATAATTCTGGATGAAAGTATTCCATTTTCCGGTAATGTCACTCCCCAGATAATGTTCCGCTTCAAACACTGGTTTGGTAGTCGGGATTTCTCCATACACGTCGAATATAAACGCCGCTTTCGGCTTTTTGCCTACGGGAGTAGCTTCTTTTTCGTTTTTGGAAATATGGTCTTTTCCGGAGATATTCTCGTTCATGGCGAGCTCTCCTTTTTGCGCCATTGCTGCCATCGTTATAACTAACACAACAGCCATACTGATTATTCTTTTCATATTCATTGAATTTTAAAGATTGATTGAAATGATGATTATTGCCGCAATCTTGGTGACCGACACATTCATTTATTGCTGCCACATCAGTCGGATATGGAAGTCATCGCCTCCCATGTTCGCTTTAGCCGCTTGATAATTCTTCAGATTAGTACGCTGCAGAGCAGATGGATATTTAAAGCGTTTCGGCATTTTGTTATTAGCATTTGCGATGCCGGGCCCCACAGGTAACACAGGAAAACCGGTACGGTTATATTCAAACCACTGCTGATAATCGCAGAAGAACAGTGCGACAAACTTCTGGTTCATGATTCGTTCCAGCGTATCATCATAAGCAGCTTCCGGATTTTCAAAATAATGGTCAGGCATTTTCTGTCCCCACTGTTCGATAGCCGCCTGCACTCCCTTCTGATAAGCCTCTTTGGCAGCGCTACTTCCTCCGTCGATCACTCCTTTTTTCAGTAATTCCGCTTTGATGAATTCCACTTCGGCATAAGGCATCATGGCAAGTTTCATAGGTGCCTTCGCCATTTCCTGATTCAGTCCCGAAGCAGTGATTGAAGGCAACGTCTGATAACCGCTGGGCAAACCCACATAATCTTTAGTCTGGTCGGGGAGAGTGACCTGTGTTGCATACATCTGCAGACGGGGATCGTTCCAACCTTTCAGCAGATTAACAAAGAACTCTGAAATCTGAACATAAGAAGTGAAATCCTGTGGACGGGTGAGCGGAGCTTCCTCCGGATAAGTTCCGCTGATGGCAAGCAGGGCAGCATCATCGTTCGATTCGAATACCGGATAAGTGGCGGGATCGGTCAGCATGGTACGCAGCTCCTGTTTCGCGTTGAATTCCGGCACGTCGATCACCCGGAGCAGTGCACGCAGACGGAGCGAGTTGCAGAACTTCTTCCATTTCAAAATACCGGTTGCATCCCCTTTGGACGTCTTGTACAACATTTCGCCCGATTGGTTGTAGATCAACCCGTTAGCTTTGTCGAACAACTCGTTAGCTGTTTTCAGATTGTCGATAATCTGTTGGTACACCTGCTGCTGGGTGTCGAACTTCGGTGCAAGTATTCCCTCGTCGGCGGAGCAGGCTTCGCTCATCGGAATATCACCGAAGGCATCCGTCAGAATCTGGTATAGCCAACATTGCAAAGTCAGCGATATAGCATCGTAGTTGGGTTGTTTGGAGGCTTCCGGCAATTTTCCGGTGAGGCGCATCATCTCTTTGGCGTTGTTGATCCATTTATAATAAGTAGTCCATGTGCCGTCTCCTTCGCTGTCCGTCATATACCACCATCCCACACCGTTGGTGCTACTGGTAGATACGGCGCATTGCATCAGGTCGTAGGTATAGCTGTTGTAGCGTTTCCAGTTGTAGACCGATGTTTCGTATAAAATCGGGTTGAGCAGCGTGCCGGGATTCACCTCATCCATGCGGGTGGGGTCTGTATTGAGTTCGTCGAAGTTGGTGCAGGAAGTCGTGCAGAGAGTTCCGCACAAAGTCATTCCCCATACTATATTTTTGAAAAGTTTATTGGTTTTCATAAGTCAGTGTTTAAAAAGATACGTTAATATTCAGTCCGAAAGTACGTGCCGTAGGCAGTGAGCCCGTCTCCACACCGGTCACCATCGAACTTCCGTTGAGGGCGGCAGATTCGGGGTCGAACTGAGGATAGTCGGTGATACAGAACAGGTTGCGTGCGTAGAGTGCCACCGATGCTTTGCTGAACGGTGTTTTCTTCAGTGTGCTGTTCGGCAACTTGTACTCCAGTCTCATTTCGCGCAACTTGAGGAATGAAGTGTCGAACGTGTTAGTTTCCACATTGGCCATCCGGTAATATTCCTTATAATAACTTTCCACGGTCACCACTTTGGTGTTTGGCGAGTAAGTTCCGTCATCGTTCTTCACTGTTCCCGGAGCAATCATGTACATCCCGTCTTGTGGTGAAAGTCCGGCGGCAGCGATGCGCGGGTCGTCTTTCGACATATAAAATTCCGTTCCCGGCAGACGTCCGTTCAGGGTATGTTGCAGTTTTCCCTGTTCCGTCATTTTGTGGTGCGAGTGCGAGTACATTTTACCTCCCACCTGTCCGTCGAGCAGGACGCTAAGCGTGAAGTTCTTATAAGAAAATTCGTTATACAGTCCGGCTTTCCATTTCGGATAGGCCGTGCCGACGTATTCGATCTCTCCCGAACGTTCGGGCAATCCGTTGTCGTTGATGACCACATTTCCTTCCGGGTCGCGTACCAGTTTATATCCCCAGAGATCGCCCGTAGTTCCACCCACACGTCCGATGATAGACACACTACCGATACTGCTGATTAACTGGTTCTCATCCGCCCCTTCCGCCAGTGAGAGAATCCGGTTCTCGTTCTTAGACCAGGTGAAAGTAGCGTTCCATCGGAAATCCCTGCTGACTACCGGAGTAACGTCCAACTGGATTTCGTAACCGCGGTTGCGGACGCATCCCGAATTGATGGTAGCTTTGCTGTAACCTGTGGTCGGGTCCATCGGAGCATCCAGAATCTGGTTTTTGGTGCGGTTATAATAGAATGTGAAATCGAGTCCGATGCGGTTGTGAAACATACGGAAGTCGAATCCTGTTTCGTAATTGGTCGAAATCTCCGGTTTGAAATCCTGATTATAGAGCGTAGAAGATACGATGGCCGAGCCGGGGAAATCGCTTGTGCCATAATAGGGCGATGTCTTGTAAGGGTCTGTGTCATTGCCCACCTGTGCCAGCGAACCTCTCACTTTCAACAGACTGATCTGTTCCGGCAACGTGAACCACTCGTTCATCACTGCACTGACGCTGACCGACGGATAGAAGAAAGAACGGTTACTTTTCGGCAGGGTAGACGACCAGTCATTGCGCCCGGTGACATCGAGAAACAGTTTATCCTTATACGAGAAATTGGCCGTGAAATAAAGACTGTTCAACGCTTTCTTTTTGATAACCGTCTGCACGTTCGGGTTGGAAACACCGTTTGCCAGTTTGTATACTCCCGGCGTAATCAATCCTACCACCGAGGCAGCCAACATATCGTAGCTTTGTTGCATCATGTTTCCACCTGCCGAAGCGTTGACACGCAATCCGTTGGCGAATGAATCATGGTAAGTAAATAAAGCATCGCTGTTTAATTCATAATCGAACACATTCTGCTTCTTGAAAAAACCGTTTCCGAAAACCACGTCACTGATAGGACGATGCTGTTCGCGTTGGTCTGCTGACAACTGGATACCGGACCGGATCATGAAATCGAATTTACTGTTGATGCGCAGATTGGCAGAAATGGATGATACATTGCTGTGTTTCTCCGAAGGATTTTCAGATTCGTACAGAATGACATACGGGTTTCCGATAAAGGAACTGTACGGTTGGAGCTGTTTCACATTTTCCTGTCCGGTACGCCACATCGGACGCAACCAGTCGAGGTTGACATTCGGATTCTGGAAGATAAGGAAGTAGGAGATAGAGTTACTGTTATATCCCAGTGCAGGCGTGTTGTTGAGCTTGCGGTACGTATAACTCGACTTGAAATTAATGCGCAGCGCCCTCGAAATCTGCTGTTGGGCGGAAACCATGGCGGTGATACGCTGGAAACCTGTATTGGGGAGAATCCATTCGTTCTTAGTGTGGGTGATGGACGCCCGTACGCTGCCCCGGTCGGATTTTCCGGTCAAGGCTACCGAGTTGGTCAGGGTGTATCCTGTCTGGAACAAATCTTTGCGGTTGTTTTTGTACGCTACCCAAGGGGTGGCAACAGAAGCGCGTCCCTGCGTTACGGGGTCATATTGGTAGAACAACCTGTTGGCGTCGAAACGTGCTCCGTAGGCGCTACTGGTTCCGCTGGTGCTTGCGTAACTGCCGTCTTCCGCTTTCCCGTAAGAGTAATAGGGCTGGCCTTCGTAGATAGAACCTGCCGGACCGATATTGCTCGGCAATCCCTGTCCGAATTCATACTGGTAATCGGGCCATCTCATCACATCGTCAATACTGAAGTTACCGCTGTAAGACACACCGATACCTTTGGGTGCACCCGCTCCCGATTTGGTAGTCACCATAATCACGCCATTGGCTGCACGCGTACCGTACAAGGCTGTCGCACTGGCCCCTTTTAATACTTGGATGCTTTCGATATCATCCGGATTGATGTCGGAGAATCCGTTACCATAGTCCACGGAAAGTTCGCTGTTTGAACCTGCACCGTAGGCAACACCCGGATTGGTCATCGGACTACTCATCGGTACACCGTCCACTACCACCAATGCGTCGTTTCCGTTCTGGTTCAGCGAGACGTCCCCCCGCAGCGAGATACGGCTCGAATTAAGCGGACCACCGGAAGAGATAACACTCAATCCGGCTACCTTGCCGTTCAGTGCCGTCGACCAGTTGGTGGGCAGGGCACTCGTAATCATATCCCCTTTCACGGTTTCCGTGGCATATCCCAATCCTTTTTCTTCACGTTTGATCCCCAGGGCAGTCACCACCACATCATTCAGTTGTTGCGACTCTTCCGCCAGTTTTACGTTCATCGTATTGCCTGCATAGTTCTTCTGTAGCGTTTTATATCCCACATAACTGAATACAAGCAAATCCTTTTGAGTCAATGTTTTCTTAGTCTTCAGGGAGTAGTTTCCGTCGATGTCGGTCACCGTGCCGTCTGTCGAGTTTTTCACAGCTACGGTAGCCCCGATTAACGGTTCCCCGCCTTCACTTGTGATTTTTCCTTTCACTGTTGTCTGTGCGTATGCAGAGCCACAGCACAAGAGCCCAATCGACAGAGAAAGCAGCCATTTGTTTCTTTTCATAATCTTTTACCTTGCTTCTTTTAATTTATTAAATGCAATAAAGTTATTCACACCTGTGTTTTGTTTCACGGTGCAAAGGAATGCAAGGCAGATTAAGATAGTATTACAGATCTGTTAACAATCTGTGTTGTGCGATAAATACAAATTAATAAAATAAATGGAGGCACGGATTACACGGTTTTAGTTAATAAAAGAACCGCGTAATCCGTGCCTAATAATCTAATAATAAAAGATTATTTTACTTGATTAGATAGAATACTTACTCTGATACTCTTTCGGCGACATTCCCTCGTGCCGTTTGAAGTACCTTCCTAAATACGACTGATCGGGAAAATGGAGTCGGTCGGCAATTTCCTGCACTGTCAGTTCGGTTGATTGAAGCAACACTTTAATCTTCAGAATAGCAAAGTCGTCAATGATCTTTTTAGCAGAATCACCAGTGACAGCTTTGCAGATACCAGTCAGATATTTGGTAGAAATGCACAGTTTGTCGGCATAGAAGCTGACTTCCCGTTGAGAGGCACAATGCTCGTGTACAAGCGATACGAAACTTTTGAAGATTTCATCCTGTCGGGTACCACCTTCTATTTTATGCTTACCGAAATAGCGGTAGCATTTATCATAAATGTCGAACATGAAAGACTGGAGATGGTTTCTGGCTATCTGGTTCCGGAAACGGTTTTCACGGTCGTTATATATCGCTGTTGTGGCTCGTATCAATCCGTTGATGGCTCCGGTATTTTCTTGGGGGAGAACGTAGCAAGGCTGTTCTTTGATGAACCGGAAAAATATAGGCTCAAACCGCATGCAGGCTTCCATGAACATCTCTTTTGGAAATTCGAAAAACGAAGCGGTGAAGTCGCTGCTACAACCATTGATGCAGATAATGGTACCGGGAAGAAGTACTACCTGTGTGTTTTTTACAATTTCATAATCCTTCAAATCGATTGTGGCGTGTGCCCATCCCTTACGGCAAAAGTAAATGGCACCTCCTTCCAACTTCCATAAATGATGCATGACCGGAGACAGATTTTCGTCGGTTCCGGCAATAAAAGGTTCGCGGAGTATAGCAAAGGCTGGAGTTTCTTTCATACACATTTCTCTTTTCGCGGACAAAAATAGGACTTTTTTACTAAATATTAGCTTTTATATTCCGAAAATGAACAAAACTCAAAACAGTATGACCAGTTTTCTATACTAAAAAGAGCCTATCTTTGCCGCGTTCAAAAATTTAATAGGTAACATAATGAGTAGAAAGATTAGTAAAGTTAAGCAAGGGCTGTTATTGCTCTGCTGTCTGGTTGCTGCTACGGGATGTAAGCAAGCTCCACCTGCACAAATGGAAACAGGATATGAAGTTATGACCGTCGCTCCGGCGGACCGTATGATTCTGAGCACATATTCGGCGACAATTCGCGGACGCCAGGATATTGATATTTATCCGCAGGTGAGTGGAACGCTGACAAAAGTATGTGTGACGGAAGGACAACGTGTAAAAAACGGACAGACATTGTTCATTATTGACCAGGTGCCCTACGAGGCCGCATTGCAGACGGCGGTGGCAAATGTGAAGTCTGCTGAAGCTGCTCTTGCTACGGCACAGCTTACTTATGAAAGCAAAGAGGAACTGTATAAGGAGAATGTGGTTTCCGCATTCGATCTGAGCACGGCAAAGAATTCTCTTCTGTCAGCCAAAGCACAGCTGGCACAGGCGAAAGCACAGGAAGTAAACGCCCGCAATAACCTTTCATATACGGTAGTGAAGAGTCCCAGCGACGGTGTGATAGCTATGTTGCCTTACCGTGTCGGAGCATTGGTAGGACCGAGCATTCCACAGGCTTTGACTACGGTTTCCGACAATTCGGATATGTACGTTTACTTTTCTCTGACCGAAAATGAATTGCTTTCTTTGATTAACCAGTATAAAAACATGGACGAAGCATTGAAGAATATGCCGGAAGTAGAATTAAAACTGATTGACGGTTCAGTGTATGGCGAGAAAGGACGTGTGGAGTCTATCAGCGGTGTGATCAACCGTCAGACAGGAACGGTAGGTGTTCGTGCGGTGTTCCCTAATGCTTCGGGTATTTTACACAGTGGCGCTTCGGGCAGTGTCCTAGTTCCCAATTCCTACAAAGGTGTTATTGTTATTCCTCAGGAAGCTACGGTGGCAATGCAGGATAAGATTTCCGTATATAAAGTTGTGGACGGAAAAGCGACTTCAACGTTGATTACTGTAGCTGCCATCAATGACGGACGCGAGTATGTCGTGCTCGATGGATTGAAGGCGGGTGATGAGATTATTTCCGAAGGTGCGGGTTTGATACGCGAAGGAACGGTGGTTAAATAAGAAGGAGAATAAGAATCATGAAAGGAAATATATTTATAAAAAGGCCGGTAATGGCCATATCCATTTCTATTCTGATAGTGGTGATTGGATTGATTTCCCTTTTCTCATTGCCCGTAGAGCAATATCCCGATATCGCTCCTCCCACTGTGCAGGTATCTGCTACCTATACAGGTGCCGATGCCGAAGCTGTGATGAATAGTGTAATCATGCCATTGGAAGAAAGCATCAATGGTGTGGAGGATATGATGTATATCACTTCTACTGCTACGAATGCAGGTACGGCTACCATCGAGGTGTATTTCAAACAGGGGACAGACCCCGATATGGCGGCCGTCAATGTACAGAACCGAGTGTCCAAAGCGCAGGGGTTGCTGCCTGCCGAAGTGACGAAAATCGGTGTGACGACGCAGAAACGCCAGACCAGTTTCTTGCAGATCAATGCATTGGCAAGCACCGACGGACGTTATGACAAGATATTCCTGGGAAATTATATGGATATCAATGTGATTCCTCAAATCAAGCGTGTGGAAGGAGTAGGAGATGTGATGATGCTGGGAGATACGTACAGTATGCGCATTTGGTTGCACCCGGAACGTATGGCACAATATGGTCTTGTGCCTTCGGATGTAACAGCCGTATTGGGCGAACAAAATATAGAGGCACCTACCGGTTCGTTGGGTGAGAATTCAAAGAATGTGTTTCAGTTCACCATGAAGTATCGCGGACGACTGAAAAGCGTGGATGAATTCCGGAATACCGTAGTTCGTGCACAAGCCGACGGTTCTGTGCTCCGTCTGAAAGATGTGGCAGATGTGGAACTGGGTACACAGACCTACAGTTTCAGCAGTGAGATGGATGGCAAGCCGGCTGTAATGTTTATCGTATTCCAGACGGCCGGATCAAATGCTACCGCCGTGAACGAATCGATTTCAAAGAAGATGAAGGAAATGGAAAAAGATTTGCCTCAGGGTACTGAGTTTGTCAACATGATGAGTTCCAATGACTTCCTTTTTGCTTCTATACATAATGTGGTGGAAACACTGGTAATCGCCATTATTTTGGTGGTTTTGGTTGTGTATTTCTTTCTTCAGGATTTCAAGAGTACACTTATTCCATCCATTTCCATTATTGTATCGTTGATTGGAACCTTTGCTTGCCTGATGGCTGCGGGCTTCAGTATCAATATCCTGACGCTTTTCGCATTGGTGCTTGCTATCGGTACGGTGGTGGACGATGCCATTGTGGTGGTGGAAGCTGTCCAGTCCAAGTTCGATGTCGGATATAAGTCTTCTTATTTGGCAACAAAGGATGCCATGGGAGATGTGACGATGGCTATTATTTCATGTACCTGTGTCTTTATGGCAGTATTTATTCCTGTTACATTTACAGGAGGAACTTCCGGGATTTTCTATACCCAGTTTGGTATCACGATGGCAACCTCTGTGGGTATTTCCATGATTTCGGCTCTGACTTTGTGTCCGGCGCTTTGTGCTATTATGATGCGTCCGTCGGACGGAACTAAAAGTGCGAAGAGTATCAACGGACGAGTGCGTGCTGCCTATAATGCTTCGTTTAATGCCGTATTGGGAAAATATAAGAAAGGAGTTCTTTTCTTTATCCGCCATCGGTGGATGGTATGGGCTTCACTGGCTATCACGACAGTACTGCTGGTTTATTTCATGGGTACTACCAAAACAGGCTTGGTGCCTCAGGAAGATCAGGGCGTTATCATGGTAAACATTGCTACTTCGCCGGGCAGTACCCTCGAAGAAACGAATAAAGTAATGAATAAATTGGAAGATATCTTGAAAAAGACACCTGAAATAGAGCACTATTCACGTGTGGCAGGATATGGATTCCTTTCCGGTCAGGGAACTTCATACGGTCTGATTGTGATTCGTCTGAGAGACTGGAGCGAACGAAAGGGTAACGAACATACATCAGATGCGGTGGTGGCACGGCTTAATGCGCAGTTCTATCAAATTAAGGATGCGCAGATATTCAGCTTCCAGCCCGGTATGATTCCCGGATATGGTATGGGTAACTCCATCGAACTGAATCTTCAAGACCGAACAGGCGGTGATATGACTACCTTCTATAACTCGGTGATGCAGTTCCTCGGTGCACTCAACCAGCATCCCGAAGTAGCGATGGCTTATACGTCATACGCCATGAACTTCCCGCAGATATCGGTGGATGTGGATGCAGCCAAATGCAAACGTGCCGGTATTTCTCCCTCGACGGTACTTGATGCATTGGGCAGTTATTGTGGTGGCGCGTATATCTCTAATTATAATCAGTTTGGAAAGGTATATCGTGTTATGATGCAGGCTTCGCCCGAATATCGTCTGGATGAGCATGCCTTAAATAATATGTTTGTACGCAACGGCTCGGAGATGGCACCTGTCAGTCAGTTTGTTACTCTGAAGAAAGTGTTAGGACCTGAAGTAGCCAATCGCTTTAACCTCTATAGTTCTATCACTGCCAACGTGAATCCGGCCGAAGGCTATTCTTCCGGTGAAGTGCAGAAAGTGATTGAAGAGGTGGCGGCGCAGACTCTGCCGACAGGTTATGGTTATGAATATGGCGGTATGGCGCGTGAGGAATCAAATAACGGTGGCGGAAAGACACTGTTCGTTTATGCTGTGTGCGTATTGCTTATTTATCTGATTCTGTCCTGTCTCTATGAAAGCTTTCTTGTTCCATTTGCCGTCATTCTGTCCGTGCCTTTCGGACTGATGGGAAGTTTTCTGTTTGCGAAACTCTTTGGATTGGAGAATAACATCTATTTGCAAACCGGTGTGATTATGTTGATTGGATTATTGGCAAAGACGGCCATCCTGATTACAGAATACGCTATCGAACGCCGCCGCAAAGGTATGGGTATCGTAGAATCTGCTTATTCTGCTGCGCAGGTTCGTTTACGCCCTATTCTGATGACAGTCTTGACTATGATTTTCGGTATGCTTCCGTTGATGTTTTCTACCGGTGCAGGTGCTAATGGAAACAGTTCATTGGGCACCGGTGTTGTGGGTGGTATGGCTGTTGGAACACTGGCATTGCTTTTTGTTGTTCCTGTTTTCTATATCATCTTCGAGTTCTTGCAAGAGAAGATTCGCAAGCCGATGGAAGAGGAACCCGATGCGCAAGTTTTGTTGGAAAAGGAAAGAAGTCATGCGGAACAGAGTACTTTTGGCAATGAAAAAAAGAAATAATGTAAGAAGAATATGAAGAAAATACTATTACTGACTACCGTTACTGCTTTGTTGAGCAGTTGCGGTATATACACCAAATATCAGCCCGAAACGACAGCCCCCGATAATCTTTATGGTGAAGGAACGGCGGCAGTAGTCGACACCGCTAATCTGGGCAATGTGGATTGGCGTGAATTATTCACCGATCCGCGATTGCAGGAACTTATTGAGCAAGGATTACAAAGCAACACCGATTACCTGTCTGCACAGCTTCGTGTAGAAGAGGCGAAAGCCACGTTGCTTTCTGCTAAATTAGCTTTTCTTCCTTCATTTTCTCTTGCTCCACAAGGTACAGTGAGCAGCTTTGACAAGCAAAAGGCTGTGCAGGTTTATTCTTTGCCCGTTACCGCCAGTTGGGAACTGGATATTTTCGGTCGTATGCGTAATGCCAAGCGTCAGGCAAAGGCTTTGTATGCTCAGAGTCAGGACTATCAACAAGCGGTTCGTACTCAATTGATAGCAGGAATAGCCAATACTTATTATACCTTGTTGATGTTGGATGAGCAACTCTCGCTGACTCAACAAACCGAACAGGCATGGAAAGAAACTGTTGTCTCTGCACGTGCCTTGATGGAAGCGGGACAATACAATGAAGCGGGAGTTTCACAGATGGAAGCAACTTATTATAGTGTTCAAACTTCTATCCTCGACTTGAAGGAACAAATTAATCAGGTAGAAAACAGTCTTGCGTTACTCCTTGCCGAAACGCCTCGTCATTATGAACGCGGAACATTGTCTGCACAGCATTTTACGCAAGACCTTTCGGTAGGTATCCCCATGCAGATGCTTGCCAATCGTCCCGATGTCCGTTCGGCAGAACGTTCACTGGAAGCAGCTTTTTACGGAACAAATCAGGCACGTTCTGCGTTTTATCCTTCCATTGTGTTGAGTGGAAGTGCCGGATGGACCAATTCTGCAGGAAGCATGATTGTTAATCCCGGCAAGTTCCTGGCTTCGGCTGTCGGTTCACTTACTCAACCATTGTTTAACAGAGGTCAGGTTATTGCTCAATACCGCATATCAAAAGCACAACAGGAAGAAGCTCGTCTCTTTTTCGAACAGGCTCTTCTGAATGCCGGCAGTGAGGTAAATGATGCTTTGACTGCTTGTCAGACAAGTCGCGAGAAAACGGTATTATTTGACAAACAGATAGTATCTCTGCAAAAGGCATTGAAAAGTACTTCCTTGCTGATGGAGCATGGGACGACAAACTATCTCGAAGTCTTGACTGCCCGACAGACTTTGCTGAGTGCGCAACTTTCGCAAACAGCTAACCGTTTCACCGAGATACAAAGTGTGATTAGTCTTTATCAGGCGTTGGGAGGAGGAAGAGAATAGGAAAAATATACTGTTATCTTCATAGCGATGAAGGCTGAAAGGGCTGTTCGGAAAGTGATTTTAGAACAGCCCGCTTTAAATACCAAGGTCTTTTCTACCTCTGTCTTTTCTCCATCTTCTCTTTCAACAGAGATTTTCATTTTTACTGTCACTGCTACTAATTTGAATGGTGGAAAATTAGAGCTGAAGGATATACGTCGGGTCACTTATTATTCTTGGGGATTTAAATATCATATCACAAACAAAGGGAAGAATAAG
>ENA-OPCD01002009-OPCD01002009.1-human-gut-metagenome-genome-assembly--contig:-NODE-2009-length-14834-cov-2.455173_pt1 | contig 14834 bp, 11 predicted proteins | sample MGYA00241560_ERZ501471 | MGnify/ENA primary metagenome ERZ501471 (study PRJEB25962, sample SAMEA2042578) | human gut metagenome | biome: human gut; feature: human-associated habitat; material: faeces...
CTGCGGCTGCCCGCAGCATCCCCTCCGACGCCGATCTCATCGTCCTGGACTGCATCGGCTATACCGTGGAAATGAAGGAACGGGTCCAGGCCCTCACCGGAAAATCCGTGCTTCTCCCGCGGACCCTGGCGGCTCGGGTGGTGAAGGAGCTGGCGTAGACTGGTTTTTGAATACAGAAAGCCGCCGACAGGGGGCAGGAGCGATCCATATCCATCACTCCTGCCCCCTGTTAAACCAGGTCTGTTTTCCTTTTCTCTTATCCCTTCTGTCTTCGGACAGTAATTCCTGGGCTTTCCGCGGTATACGATTCCCATGATCACACCCATTGCCAGTGACGGGATGACCCAGCCAAATCCATCTGTGAACAGCGGGATATAGGATAACACGTCATACAGTCCCGTGAAATTCGGAAATACTGCGATCACGCCGTCTAAGAATCCAAAAAATGTGGATGTATATACAGCCCCCTTGTAAATTCCATCATTGGGGATCCACTTATCCACAAAACCAAGCACTGTCAGAACGATCAGCGGCGGATATATGGTAAGGAAGATCGGGGTCACGTAATTAATGATATTGGTAACACCAAAGGTTCCTGCCACTGCGCAGAATACACAGATCCCGCGGATCAGCCACTTATAGGAGATCTGGACGCCAAACTTTGTACGGCATAAGTCCACAAAGAATGCAGCGGCAGAGGCAGCCAGAGTCACAGAGGTGGTAAGGCAGGCCAGGGCAACTACGATCCCAAGGCCGACCTGACCGGTCTTTCCAAAAATATTTAATGCAATACCGGATAACAGTGCCGTCCTGGATATATCAGCCGGATATAAGGATCCGCCAGTGGCTCCAATATAGGTGAGCGCCACATAGATCGCTGACATTACGACAATACAGACGATACCGGCCATAAATACGCCTTTTTTCAGATCAGCGCCTATGTATCCCTTCTCTTCCAGTGCATAGATAAAAACATGCGCCAGCATTAAGGTCGTGGTCAGATCTCCAACCTTGTATCCCTCCAGGATCGAGGAGACAAACGGTTTTGCAAGCACAGGATCCGCGATCTCACCGATCGGCGTGATGATTCCCTTCACAAGGATGATGCCGATGATAACTACCAGCGCCGGTGTCAGATATTTTCCAACCTTGTCGATGACTGACTCCCTTTCTCTTGCAAAATAATACGTCACAGCAAAGAAGATCGTCACTGTAACCCAGATCGGGCAATTAGGGAAAATGCTCTGTACGCCCACTTCATGGGTTGTGGCTCCTACACGGGGAAGTGTGGATCCCACGCATACGAGAAGCACTGAACAGCACGTAAGGATCGTATAAAAATTCGGAGATACATGGTAGGTCAGGAATTTGGCATGATCCCCCACACAGTTTACCGCCCATGTTCCTAGAACCGGAAGAACGATTCCCGAAAGAAGGAGCCCCAGGGTCGCCGGAACCCAGTCTGTTCCCGCCGTCAATCCCAGGATCGGCGGAAAAACAAGGTTTCCTGCTCCAAAGATCGTTGCAAATAAAGCCAGGCCGACGATCCCGGCATCCAGAAATAAATTACCCTTTTTCATAAACATAAACCCTCCTGTCCTTTATTCTGCGCTGTAACACAGTTCTCCGCCAATATAGGTCTTCAGTACGCGGATCTTCGGGATCTCTTCCTCCACACAGGTAAAGTAGTCCTTATCCGTCACCACGAAATCTGCCAGCTTCCCGCATTCCAGAGACCCCAGTTCCTTCTCTTTAAACATACTGTACGCCGCTGTCGTTGTATACGCCCTAAGGGCCTGGAGCCTGGTAAGGGCCTCTTTATAAGGCTTTTCCTCAAATGTATTGGTCCCGCGCTCACTGAGCCGCGTTACAGCCGTATGCATGGATTCAAAGGGGTTCATGGTAGAGCACGGAGAATCCGAACCGTTGGTCACGATCACGCCTTTTTCCACCACAGTGCGCCAGATGTAAAGGCGTTTTAACAGTGCGTCCGGAAGGATCCCAGGAATCACATCCATATCCAGGGATAACTGGAGGAACTGGGTGGAGAAAATGATCCCATAGCTCACGATCCTTGCCAGATCCTCATCCGACGGCAGATGGCAGTGCTCGATGCAGAACCTCCGGTCCTTATGCAGGCTGTCTGCAAAAGCGGTCTCATAGCAGTCCAGGATCTGCTTGATGGATACGTCCCCGATGCTGTGGATACTGATCTGGACATTCTTTTCGTCTGCCCGCTTAAACAGCCGGATCATTTCTTCATCCGTAAGGATCCCAAAACCGCGCTTTCCCGGCTGGTCTCTGTAATCCCTGGATATCCATGCACTTCTTGCTCCAAATGCGCCGTCTCCGAACAGCTTTATGCTGCGGAGCGTGAACTTTCCATGGCAGAGATCAATGTGCAGGCCATCCTTAAAGCAATCGTCAAAATATTCATCCTGTCCGGCGAGGGCCTCATAATAACGGATCTTAAGTTCTTCCTTCTCAAACAATTCCTTTTCAAGCGCCACTGCGCTGCGTCCGCAGTCGGTGCTGGATGCCGTGACAAGGCCCGCTCCTTTATTCATCACAGCGGTGATGCCGAACCGGAGGGCTTCTTCCTCTGCCATTTTGAAATGAGAGACTGTATCCTCCCTGGTATCCTCCGGCAGTACACCTTCGATCGACTTGCACCCGCCGTCAATGAGAACCCCCAGAAGCTTTCCTTCTTCATTGACCGGGTATTCCTTGGGATCCAGCTTGCTCACTTCATCCAGATGAAATCCAGCCAGCTCCAGCGCCAGGCTGTTGCACCAGAACGCATGACCACAGCAGCGGGTCAGCTTGACCGGATGATCCGGACATACCGCATCCAGCTCTTCCTTTGTCGGGAATTTTCCATCCCAGCTGTCCTGGTTCCATCCCATGCCTGTGATCCATTTTCCCTTTTCCAGGCTCTGGGCTCTCATCCTTACCTCTTCCAGAAGCTCTTCCTTCCTTTTCCTGCCGCATCGATGGCTACCATGATCGCGCCCGTCATATCCATATGTACATGGCAGTCGCACATTCCAGGCAGCACCGGACAGCCCTTCAGATCCTCCAGCTCCTGGTCCGGAGCCATCTCCTCCATCAGCTCTTTTGTTGTCCCCAGCCTGACGATCCGTCCGTCCTCTACGGCCATGGCCTCGTAAACAGTATTGTCCGGATCCATGGTATAGATCCTTCCATTTACATAAAGCGTACTCTTTTTCATTCTCCCTCTCCTCTCGTTTTTATTTCCCCGGCTTACTGTAACAGTCTTGATGCCATACATATAAAGCAACTTCCATGCCAAACAAAAAAAGCCATACATTTACCATTTTTTCACTCAAAATAGACAATTTTTCACTCCCGTCATTGACTTTTTTGTGATATATGTATAATATATTTGATATCTACTGTATAAATATTTTTACAAGCGAAGGCAGACAGCCATGGAATCATATTTCCGGGAGGTTTTTTCATGCTTGAGAACTATATTGACCAGATCATCACCATGGGCACTCTGGCGGATTCTGTTACGATCATTGACGATCAGCAGATCATCCGCCACTTCCAGCCCTTCAATCCAGATATAGTCCCCTTTACTGCTTCAGATGTGGTCGGAACGCATTTCCGTTCAACGTTTCTGGATGTGAATCCTGCGGACAGCGGAGTGCTGAGGGCTCTCCATGGAGAATCTACTATCAGCAGGGCATATACCCACCTGCTGTTCAATGGTCAGCGATCCAGCGGCATTGAATCGATCTTCCCGATCCGTATGGGGGATTCGATCATCGGCTCCATCAGTGTAAGCCGCTTTTTAAGCAGTCCCAACCGCTTCCTTGATGTGAAGGACGATCCGTCCGTCTCTCCAGACCTGGCAGAGATCCCGGATATGATCGGCAATTCTCCCGCCATGCAGACTCTGAAAAGACAGATCCTCCGGGTTGCCCGTACCGACGCAAATGTTCTGATCTGCGGGGAAACAGGGACAGGAAAGGAGCTGGTGGCCCATGCGGTCCACACGGCCAGTCCCAGGTGTAAACGTCTTTTCTACCCGCAGAACTGTGCGGCCATCCCCTCATCTCTTCTGGAAAGCACCTTTTTTGGTTCAGAAAAAGGGGCATACACAGGCTCCGTACACTCCAAAGGGATCCTGGAGCAGGCCGATGGAGGCACCGTTTTTCTGGATGAGATCAACTCCCTCGATCCGGCCGTCCAGGGAAAGATCCTGCGGGCCCTGGAGACCAAAAAGCTCCGCCGTCTGGGAGGCACCAGGGAGATCCAGAGTGATTTCCGTATTGTTTCAGCCATGAACGAGGACCCCTTCGCCTGCATGAGATCCGGGAAAATACGCAATGACCTGTTTTTCCGCCTGAGCACAGTGATCCTGGAGGTCCCCCCGCTCCGCCAGCGCCGGGACGATATCCCCCTGCTGGCTGAATATTTTTTAAAAAAATTCTGTCCCCAGGGTCCCGGCAAAACACTGTCCCAGGACACTGCCGCCCTGTTATCCGGCTACCACTGGCCCGGCAATGTCCGCGAGCTGAAAAATGCCATTGAGTACGCCTGTATTTTTGCAGAGTCCTCTGAGATCACTCCAAAAGATCTTCCCAGCTATATCACCCGTACTGCTCCCGCAGACAGCGCCGGATGTACCGCTGGCCCGGCCCCATCCTCTGCCAGTCTTAAAACTCTGATGGAGCAGTATGAAGCAAATCTCTTAAGCCGGCGCATGGCTGCCTGCGGCAACCGCTCCCGCCTGGCCCGGGAACTGGGCATCACCCGTCAGACCCTTTTAAACAAGCTTTCCAAATATGGACTCTTATAGAAAAAACACCGGCTCCGCTCCCTTTAAAAGGGCTTGCGGAGCCGGTGTTTTCCAGCTCACTGCTTCTTCAATTTTCTCTACTTCCCAGCCTCCGCATAAAAGCATGCCGCCTTATGTCCGCCAAAATCCCGCATTTCCGGCCGGGACTTTCCGCACTCCTCCGTGGCCATGGGACAGCGCCCCTTGAAGGGACAGCCCGCCGGGGGATTGATGGGCGTGGGCAGCTCGCCCTCCAGCTTGATCCGGGACCGGGACTTGGCCACGTCAGGATCCGGAATGGGAATTGCCGACAGAAGGGCCTTTGTATACGGATGGATCGGATGCTCGTATACCTGGTCCGCCGGCCCCTCCTCCACCAGATGGCCCAGATACATGACGCCGATCCGATGGGAAATATAGTTGACCATGCTCAGATCATGGGCCACGAACAGGTAGGAGATCCCCAGCTCGTCCTGGATCTCCTTTAAGAGATTGATGATCTGGGCCTGGATGGAAACGTCCAGAGCCGAAATGGGCTCGTCACAGATGATGAATCTGGGATTCAGGGCCAGGGTCCTGGCAATGGAGATCCTCTGCCTCTGGCCTCCGGAAAACTCGTGGGGATACCGGCGGATATGGTCCGGCTTTAAGCCCACGGTCTTTAAAAGCTCTGCGGCCCGGTCCTCCCGGTCCTTGGAGGAATCTAAGATCCCGTGGATCTCCATGGGCTCTTTAATGATCTCGCCCACGGTCATTCTGGGATTTAAGGATGCGTAGGGATCCTGGAAGATCATCTGCACCTCTTTCCGGAAGTGCTTTTCCTCCTCCTTCCCCAGCCTTGCGATATCCTGGCCCTTATAAAGGATCTTCCCTCCGGTAGCCGGGTAGATCTTTACCAGGGTGCGGCCCAGGGTGGACTTTCCGCAGCCCGATTCTCCTACCAGGCCGTAGGTCTCTCCCCCGCCCACATAAAAGCTCACGTCGTCCACAGCCTTTACGATCTGCTTCGGGGAAAACAGGCCCTTGGTCACGTCAAAATGCGTCTTTAAATGGTCAACCTGAAGAAGCGGGGCCTTCTCTCCTGCCGCTTCCTTTCTGATCTCTGCATCAGCCATGGTTCTCCCCCTTTCTCCTGTTGGCCTCCTCCAGCCAGCAGGCGCACTGGTGGGTGGCGGAATATGTAGTCACCTCCGGCATATAGAGCTTACATACCTTCATGGCCTCCGGGCACCGGTCCACAAAGGGACATCCGGCCGGCGGCTTTAAAAGATCCGGCGGAGAGCCTGCAATGGGCTTCAGCTTCTCCTTCTTTTCCGGATTGTGGACACACTGTAAAAGTCCCCTGGTATAGGGGTGCTTCGGATCGTAGAAGATCTCCCGGTCGCTGCCGGATTCCACGATCTTTCCTCCGTACATAATAAGGATCCGGTCACAGAGACTGGCCACCACACCCAGATCGTGGGTGATCATGATCACCGAGGAATTCATTTTTTCCTTCATATCCCGGATCAGATCCAGCACCTGGGCCTGGATAGTCACGTCCAGGGCCGTGGTGGGCTCGTCGGCAATGATGAGCTTTGGATTGTTGGCCAGGGCAATGGCAATGATGATCCTCTGGCGCATGCCGCCGGAAAATTCATGGGGATACTGGTTCAGCCGCTTTTCCGGAGACGGGATCCCCACCTGCCCCATAAGCTCAATGGCACGGGCACGGGCTTCGGCGTCCGTCACCTTCTGGTGGTTTTTAATGACCTCTGTGATCTGCTTTCCGATCTTCACCACAGGATTTAAAAAGGTCATGGGATCCTGGAAGATCATAGCCATCTGATTGCCGCGGATCTGATCCATGGCCGCCTCATAGGCCTTATGGTCCGGGAAGGCGCTTTCTGTGATCTCCTGTCCATTTAAGGAAACGCTGCCGCCAGTGATGGAGCCGTTTCCGGCCAGAAGGCCCATGACCGAATACATGGTCACGCTCTTTCCGCTTCCGGATTCACCTACGATGCCCACGGCCTCCGATTCTCCCACAGAGAAGCTGATGTCCCGCACCGCATGGACCGTACCCTGGTCGGTATGAAAGTCTACACACAAATTTTTTACGTCCAATAATGCCATGGTACACCTCCTAACGGTTCTTGGGATCCAGCGCTTCTCCCACGCCGTCGCCGATAAAGTTTAAGGAAAGCACGGTGAGACAGATGGCAAGCACCGGCCACACGATCTGTAAGGGATAGCTCTGGATCACCGATCTGGCCTCGCTGGCCAGGGTTCCCCAGCTGGCCTGGGGCAGGGAGATGCCGATTCCGATGAAGGCCAGGAAGGACTCGGTGAAAATGGCCTCTGGCACCATTAAGGTGGTGGAAACGATGATGGGGCCCATACAGTTGATGATCAGATGCTTAAACAGGATCCGGAGCTTTCCGGCGCCGATGACATAGGCCGCCAGGGCAAACTCCTGCTGCTTTAAGGTCTGCACCTGGGTACGCACCTGCCTGGCCATTCCGATCCAGGAGGATACGCAGATGCCTAAAAGCACAGAGCCGATGTTGGAGCCGAATACCATCATGATAAGGATCACGTAGAGCATGGACGGGATGGAATAAATACAGTCGATGATCCGCATCATGACCATGTCCACCTTTCCTCCCACAAAGCCGGAGATGCCGCCGTATACCACGCCGATGATCAGGTTTAAAAATGCAGCCACAAAGCCCACAGCCAGGCTGATCCTGGCTCCGAACATCAGGCGTACCAGGATATCCCGGCCCAGCTTATCGGTCCCCAGAAGGTGAGACGCCGACGGAAGGGCGTTGCGCAGGTCCAGATCCTGGGCGTCATATGTATAAGGGGATACCATGGGTACAAAAATGGCCAGAAGGATCATGATGGATAAAAATACCAGACCTCCCAGGGCCAGCTTATTCTTTTTAAAGCACCGCCAGGCGTCCTGCAGATAGGTCTTGCTCTCCATGGCGATAAATTCCGTATTCTTCTCGCTGTCGTCCAGTTTTTCAAACATGGAATCGTCCAGGAGTACCTTTGTCTCTTCCATTTTACCGCCTCCTATCTGCCAAGCTTGATCCGCGGGTCGATCATCGCGTTGGCTATGTCTGTGATGATGTTTGCAATAATAATGAACGCTCCGTAAAGGATCGTCAGGGCCATGATCATGGTATAGTCACGGTTGGTGATGCTGGTGACGAACTCCGCGCCGATGCCGGGAATGGAATACAGGCTCTCAATAACGAAGCTGCCCGTAAGCAGGGTGGCGATCATGGGGCCCGCATAGGTGATCACCGGGAGCATGGCATTTTTTAAGCCATGGCGCAGGATCACCAGCTTTTCCGGCGTGCCCTTGGACCGGGCCAGAACCATGTAGTCCTGCTTCATCACTTCACGCAGGCTGGAGCGCACCAGCCTGGCGATCATGGAGATGGGGGCAAAGGACATACCCACGGCCGGAAGGATATAGTGGAGGGGGCTGTCCAGGCCCACAAAGGGAAGCCACTGGAGCACCACGCCGAACAGAAGGAGCAGCAGCACCGACAGCAGGAAGCCGGGCATACTGACCCCCGCCGTGGCGATGACCAGTACCAGGTTCGCCAGCCATTTTTTCTTCGTAAACGCCGCCACGGTCCCCAGAAAGATCCCCGTCACCAGGGCAAAGGTGATGCTGACCGCGCCTAGGCGCATGGTATAGGGAAGGCCGTTTTTAATGATCTTATCGATGCTCTTTCCCTTTCTGTAAATGGATACGCCGAAATCGCCCTTGGCGGCATTTTTTAAATACATCACATACTGCTCGGACACAGGCTTATCCAGGCCGTATTTTTCATAAAGCCGCTCCTTCACCTTGGCCGGAAGCTTGCTGGTCTCTCCGGCAAAGGGAGAGCCGGGGATCACATGCATCAGGAAAAAGGTGACAGTGGCCAGAAGAAACAGGGTGAAAGCGCCCACTGCCAGGCGCTTTGCAATATACTTTAACATTCGCTTTTTTCTCCTTTAAGATACAGATCAAACCAGTCGTTCATCTCCTTCAGACGGCGCATCCGGTGCAGAGGCTTTCCGCTTCTGGAGAGCTCATGGTTCTCTCCCTCGAACAGCACGGCCTTCGAGGGTACTCCGTGATATTTGATGGCCGCGAACATCTGCATTCCCTCTGACAGGGGGCAGTTATAATCCTTTAAGGAATGGATGAACATGGTCGGAGTCTTTACCCGGTCTGCGTAAGCCACCGGAGAACGCTCCCACAGCTCCTTGGGAGCCGTCCACGGCGTCTTTCCTCCGTTTTCGTTGACGTCAAAGGAAAATCCGATCTCGCTGCAGCCAAAATCACTGAGCCAGTTGGAGAAGCTCCTCTGGCTTACAGCAGCCGCGAACCGGTCCGTGTGGCCGATGATCCAGTTGGTCATCCAGCCGCCGTAGCTGCCGCCGGTGACACCAATCCGGGCCGTATCGATGGCCGGATACTGTTCACATACGTGATCCACAAACTCCATGAAATCCTGGAAGTCGATGGTGCCGTATTTTTCTCTCAGGTCCGCGAACTCGTCGCCGCGGCCGTCGCCGCCCCTGGGGTTGCAGAGCATGACGAAATATCCATTGTTGGCGAATACCTGCATCTCATGGAACATGGTATTTCCAAAGGCCACTCTGGGGCCGCCGTGCATATCCAGGATCGCCGGGTACTTCTTTGAGGGATCGTAATCCTTGGGAAGGATCACCCAGCCGTCGATGTCCACGCCGTCGGAATCCGTAAAGCCCGCCGGATGGAGCTCACCCACATACCGGTCCTTTAAGGCCGCACCGTTAAGGTCAGAGATCTGGCGGTATGTATTGGAGGCAGAATCATAGAGGTAGATCTCCTGGAGCTTTCCGGGCGTTCTTCCCACCATGGCGAAACCGCCCTCCACCTGGCAGAAGCAGTCCACGGAGCCGTCAAAATCCACTGCCGTGGAAACACAGCCGTCCTTTGCGGAAAGCACCGGTCCCCTGGTGCGGGCGCAGGAGGTAAAGTACGGGATACCTTCCTTCACCAGGAATTTTTTTCCTCCTCCCAGGGAGATATCCCCAGTGGGAACAGAGCCCACAGAATTTCCGTGCTTTGCAAAAAGCGCTGCTTTTCCATTTTCCCACACGTAAAGATCCGGATACTGGCCGCTGCCGTATTTGTCCATGGTGCTTCCGGCAAAGAACACCTTCAAGTCCCGGCCCTCTCCGCAGCAGCCGAAAAGACCGATGTGCATGTCTCCGTCCTTCACGTATTCCGTAATGGTCTTTGTCCGGCAGTCGTAGCCGTACATGCCGTTCTTCATGGGCAGCACCTGGTCGTAGGAAACGCCTGTGTACACAATGGTCTCCCCGGAAAGCTCAAAGCCGCTTACGGCAAACAGGGGAGCTGTCACCCGCTCACAGACTCCTTCTTCTTCCTGGTAAGTAAACAGGGTATTTCTGAACCTGGACACAAAATATGCGCCGTTCTCCCAGTAGGGAAGCTCCTCGATGATGTGGTAGTCCTGGTATTCCTTCAGGCCGTCCTCATCCTCCGGCTTATTAAGGTCCACCGTGGCGGAAAATACGTAGGAGCCATCGGCCATTTTTTTCATGTCATTGACGGAATATGGGATCTCAAAGGCCCGTTCTGCCTCTCCTCCCTTTAAGGAAAGGCGGTAGAACACGGTCTTTTCCTTTCCGTCCTTTGCCTTGTCCTCGTGTTTTCTCACTGAGGAGAACAAAAGCGTATCCTCGCTGTCAAATAAAAGATGGGATTCCGCGCCAAAGGAAGTCAGTTTCCTGACTTCCCCTGTGCAAAAATCCGCGATATATGCCCATGAATCATAGCTGTTCTTTTCCTTATTGGCCTGCTTTGCCAGGAAAGCCGCCTTTTTCCCCGACGGGGATGCCACGATCCCCGACAGAAACTTATAATCCAGTAAATCGCTGATTTTTAACTTTTCCATGACCGTTTTTTTAGTCCTCCTATTCAAAATATCCGTAAGAGTAGACCGGAACATCGCCCGGCGTCATGTAAACACCCTTCAGGTTCTCTTTCTTTAATGCCGGCTCGTTGAAATCAAATAACGGGATCACATATACCTGCTCCTCCACCAGATACGTTTCGATCTCATGGAGCTTGTTCATATATTCAGTCCTGTCAACGATCTTTGTCACGTCTGTCATCATCTGGTCGTAGGTATCGTCCGCCACGGCCGCCACCGGCTGCATGGCCTGGGTCCACTGGTTTAAGAACTCGGACGGATCGTTGGTGCACATAAGCGCATAACGGGCCATCTCAAAGTCGCCCTGGTCGATCTGGTCGTAGAACACGCCGGACTCAACCACTTCCAGCTCCACATTGACGCCCACGGCCTTCCACATCTGCTCTAACATCTGGGCCACATCGGCGTGGATGGAGTTATTGGAATACTTATACTTTAAGGTCAGCGGATTGGATTCGTCGTAGCCTGCTTCCTTTAAAAGCTCCTTGGCCTTTTCCGGATCGTACTGCTGATACAGCTGCTTCGCATCTCCCTCCTCACGGAAGTCACCTTCGGCTCCCTTCATGCCATGGGGTACATAGCCGTACAGAGGAGTATAAAAATCGCCGGCATTGATGGCCTTCACGATCTCATCCCGGTTAATGGAAATAGCCAGGGCGCGGCGCACATTCACATCCTTTAATGCCTCCGGTCCCTTTTCCCCGGAGTTTAAGTCGATGGAGTATACCGACTGCTGGGGACGGTTCCACAGCTCATTCTGATTTTCATAGGTGGAAACGATGGAGGCGCTGATGGCCAGGGCCGCATCCAGATCGCCGGTCTTGAAGGCTGCCGCCTGGGCGTCCATGTCGGGCATTACCTGGAAGGTGATCTCATCCACCGTTACATTCTCTGCATCGTAGAAGCTTTCATTTTTTGTAAGGACCACCTTCTCATTCTCATTGCAGTAGTCCAGCACATAGGCGCCAGTCACCGGGTATCCCGGCTCCACAGCCCACTCAGAAAATCCGGCCTCTGCCACATCCTCTCTTAAAGGAAGGAAGCCGCCGCCGCATAAAAGGCCTGTGAAGAATGCACAGGGTGTTTTTAAATGATACACCACTGTTGCATCATCCAGAGCCTCCACACCGGCAAAGGAGAAGGTCTCCAGATCCACCTCTGTATCTGCCAGATACTCCTCTGCGCCTTCCAGATAGCGGACCATCTTATCTGTAACGAAGCCGTTTTCTGCACCGTAGGTCAGGTTCCGGTTGATCCCAAAAACAAAATCGTGGGCTGTAATGGGCTCACCATCGCTCCATACCAGGCCGTCCTTTAATTTGATTGTATAGGTAAGGCCGTCCTCGCTGACCTCCGGCTCTCCAGCCGCCAGATCCGGCACCACGCTGCCGTCCTCTAATTTTTTATACAGGCCGGCATACATATGGGCCAGGGCAAAACGATTGACTGTCTCCGTGGAAAGGCCCGGATCCAGGGTCGTAAACTGCTGGCCGACGCCGACGGTAATGGAAACCGGCTCGCCGTCTCCCTTTTCTGCCGCAGAGGTATCTGCCTCTTTGGATGTCTCTCCGGACTGGGAGCTTCCGGAATCACCGGAGCCGCTGTTTCCGCATCCGGCCAGGAAGCTCATACACATGGAAGCCGCAAGAACGGCTGAAAGGACCTTCTTTTTCATATCTGCTCTCCTCCTTATGTCACTGTCTGAATGTTTATGCATGCTATTATACGACTATATGAATAAAAATGCAAGTACATTTTATAAATATAATAGCCCCGGAACAGTCTTTTCTGCATTTTCCTGCATAGCTGACTGTTCCGGGGCTTTAAATATACGGATTATTCCTGGATCTGGATCCCTCTGGGACCTACATGAGTCGCAAATACGATCTGGGTACTGGTCTTTCCAAATTTCTGAAGCTGTCCCAGAAAGGTATCCAGCTTCATGGTACTTTCAAAGGCTGCTTTCATGATCACCGAATATTCACCGGTCACACTGCTGCATTCCAGTATATTCGGTATGGACTCTGCATATTTGTAAAATTTATTCTTGTCCTCCGGCTGGACGTTCAGATTGATGTACGCCAGGATATGGTATCCCATCCGGATGGGGCTCACCTTTGCCTCATAGCCCAGGATGATCCCGTCGTTCTCCATCCGCTCGATCCTGGCGGATACTGCCGGAGAGGATAAAAATGTTTTTTCTGCAATGGTCTTTAAGGAAAGCCGTCCATTCTGCTGCAGAAGCTTCAGGATCTCCTTATCTACACGGTCGATCATACGTTATTCTCCTTTAAACCGATCTCGCCATGGTACACCTCCACGGCCGGACCAGTCATATAGACCCGGTCGTTCTCCCGGTCCCAGCGGATATTTAAAACGCCTCCCAGAAGCTCCACATCCACCTGGCTTCCGGTCTTTCCATTTAAGGCGCAGGCCACAGCCACGGCGCAGGCTCCGGTGCCGCAGGCCAGGGTCTCTCCCGAGCCCCGCTCCCAGACCCGCATGATCACATGGCCCTCATCCACTACCTGGACGAACTCTGTGTTGGTCCTTCCCGGAAAGCGCTCATGGGACTCAAAGGCCGGTCCGATCTCCTTCAGATCCATCTCCTTCACTCCGTCCATGAACACCACTGCGTGGGGATTTCCCATGGAAACTCCTGTAAACGCATATTCCTTTCCCAGGACCGTGATGGCCTCCCCGATCTCTGAGGTCTGCTCCGGACGGCCCATATCCACGGTCACCGTCTCCACTTTTCCGTCTCTGACATGAAGGCTTAAATGGCGGATCCCCGCCAGAGTTTCCACGTCGATCTCTGTTTTATCCACAATGCCATGATCGTAAACGTACTTCCCCACACAGCGAATGCCGTTGCCGCACATGGTCCCCTGGGAACCGTCCAGATTATACATATCCATCTGGCAGTCTGCCTTCTCTGACGGCTTTATGAGGATCAGTCCGTCAGAGCCGATCCCGAAATTCCGGCTGCTGACGAACCTGGCCGTCTCCTCCGGACGTTCCACAGTCTCCTCGAAGCAGTTTACATAGACATAGTCGTTTCCCAGTCCCTGCATTTTTGTAAATTTCATTTTTCTACTCTCCGATATGCTCCATCCCCTGGGCGAGGATTGTTTCTATGTGGCTGTCTGCCAGGGAATAAAGAACGCTCCGGCCATCCCTGCGGAATTTTACCAGACGCATCTGCTTCAGGATCCGGAGCTGGTGGGAGATCGCCGACTGGCCCATATTTAAAAGGCTGGCGATGTCGCAGACGCACAGCTCCGACTGGCTTAAGGCATAAAGGATCCGGATCCTGGTGGAGTCCCCGAACACACGGAAAAATTCCGCCAGCTGCTGGAGCTCGTCTCCCTGGGGCATCACGTCCATGACCTGCTTTACCACCTGCTCATGGACGTGGATAAAATCACAGTGGGGGGCTATTTTTTCGTCCTCTTTTCTTCCCATTCTCTTCCCTCTTTTAGCGGACCAGAAGCTTACTGATCTCGAACTGCTCCTCTGAAATATCCTTTGTCATGTTCAGCGCTTCCTGGATATCGTAATCCACAAACCGTCCGCCTCTGTACGCTACGATCCGGTTGCTCTTTCCTTCCCATAAAAGCTCCGCCGCCTTGGCTCCCATAATGGAGGCGTAGACACGATCCTTACAGGTGGGAGTGCCGCCCCGCTGGATGTGGCCCAGAATGGTGACACGGGGGTCAAGCCCCAGATGCTCTTTGATCTCCTTGCCCACATCCATGGCGCTGGCGGCACCCTCGGCCACCACGATCATGAAGTTGGTTTTGCCCCCCAACCGGGCTGCGCGGATCTTCTCGGCCACGTGCTTTTCAAAGTCATACTGATGCTCCGGTACCAGCACAGCGGTGGCCCCCACGGCTACGCCCACATACAGAGCCAGATACCCGGCGTGACGGCCCATGACCTCCACCACGGAGCAGCGTTCATGGGACTGCATGGTGTCCCGCAGCTTGTCGATGCACTCCACGGCCGTGTTGCAGGCGGTGTCA
>ENA-OPCD01002013-OPCD01002013.1-human-gut-metagenome-genome-assembly--contig:-NODE-2013-length-14825-cov-5.404401_pt1 | contig 14825 bp, 8 predicted proteins | sample MGYA00241560_ERZ501471 | MGnify/ENA primary metagenome ERZ501471 (study PRJEB25962, sample SAMEA2042578) | human gut metagenome | biome: human gut; feature: human-associated habitat; material: faeces...
TGATCAGTGGACTTTCCAAACCGACCAGTGGAGAAATCGAAATCTTTGGATACAAAGGAAAGGATTTGCAAAAAGTCCGCTCACGGGTGGGATGTCTGATTGAAGCGCCCGGGTTGTATGGAAATATGACCGCATATGAAAATCTGAATATCAAATGCAAGCTGTTGGGAATAAAGAAAGCAGATTATGTGGAAGAGATATTGAAAACAGTAGGTCTGGAGCAGGTGGGAAGAAAAAAGACAAAACACTTTTCACTTGGAATGAAACAGCGTCTGGGAATCGGCCTTGCCTTAGTTGGAGAACCGGACTTATTAGTCCTTGATGAGCCAATCAATGGGCTGGATCCACAGGGGATTGCAGAGGTTCGCGATACGATTCAGAGGCTTCAGAAAGAAAGGAATATGACAATCTGCATTTCCAGTCATATTCTGGAAGAATTATCGAAGATTGCTACCGATTATGGAATTATTCACAATGGAAGTCTATTGCAGGAGCTTACGAGAGAAGAATTAATGCGAAGATGCAGTGAGCGGATGGAATTAACACTGGCTGATCCGAAGCTGGCAATTCCGGTGCTGGATGCTATGGGATTCACGAATTATCAGGTGACAGACAAAGAACATATTCACATTTTTGAACGTCTGAATGAAAGTGCAACGTTGAATATGGAGCTTGCAAAGGCAGGAATTCCGGTAAAAGGGCTTGCTATAACGAGTGAAGAACTGGAAACGTATTTTCTGAATCTGACAGGAGGTGCCAGCCATGCTTAATATGATAAAAATGGATTTGTACCGGATGTTTCGCACCAAAAGTATGTATGTAGTATGGATCGTGCTGGCTGTGTCAGTACTGTTTACAACGTTTATGTGTAAAACAGATTATGATTCATTAAGTAAAGAAGATACCGTGCGGCAGGAGCAGTTTGCGGAACCGACTGCAGAGAATATTAATGTGGGAATGATGGTGACACTGCCGACAGAACCGGGAGAAAAGGTTACGGTGTATGACATTTTCTTTGCAAATTCTCAGGGGAAATTTTATGCGTTGTTTCTGGTGATTTTTGCTGTGATGTTTTCAACAGCGGATATCGGAAGCGGTTATATTAAAAATATTGGCGGCCAGGTTCAAAAAAGAGGAACACTGATTTTTTCCAGATCTATTGCGTTGGCGGTCTTTACGGTGCTGACAATGGCAGGTGCATTCTTACTCCAGGGAGCTGCGAACTATATAGTATTCAAAGAATTGACGTGGGGAAGTTCAAAAGCTGTTCTGTCTTATTTCCTGACGGAGCTGGCACTTCATTATGCACTCGTGTTGATCTGCATGGCGATTGCAATTATTCTGAAAAATAATGTGATTAGCATGGTCATCGCGATTTGTCTTACAATGAATATAATGAGTATCGTATACGGATTAATAAACAGTGCTGTTCGGAAAATGGGAATCCAGAATTTCCAGATTTACAAGTATACGATAACCGGAAAATTATCACTGCTTTCTATGAATCCAAGCGGAAATGAGTGTCTGGAAGCATTCGGGGTGGCGATTGTGTTTGCGGTTATAATGATAGCTGCAAGCAGTGCTGTTTTTCAAAAGAGGGATATTTAGCGGATGTATATCGTAATTGGAATATTAGCAGGAATTATCATTTTACAATTTATTATTATGTGGAAATATCAGCGGCAGGTGAAGGACATCTGCCGCCAATTGGCGTTCTTGATGAAACATGACAGTAATATGTTGATTCAACGCGAGTTTGATTTGGGTGGAATCGGAACGCTTTCAGACAGATTGAATGAACTTCTGGAATTACAAAGAAAAGAGAAGCAGCGTTATCAGGAGAAAGAAGCTTTGATCGCGGATACTTATACGAACCTTTCCCATGATATCCGGACACCGCTGACATCTCTGGATGGATATTTTCAGCTTATGGAAGAATGCGAAAATGTCGAAGACCAGAGACGTTATCTGAATATTATTCATGAAAGAATACACAGTCTGAATGAAATGCTGGAAGAACTTTTCATGTTCACAAAGTTAAAAAATGAATCCTATAGTCTGGAACTGACGCCTTGCTGTATCAACCGGATTCTGAAAGAAACGGTGTTTTCCTATTATGATGACTGGGTAAGAAGGGGAATCCAGCCGAATATTCAGATTACAGAAGAACTGTTGTCCATAGCTGGAAATAAACAAGGACTCCACCGTGTTATTCAGAATGTAATTAAAAATGGCCTGGATCATGGAGAAAAGAAGATAAGTATTGTGTTAGAGCGCAAGCAGGAGCATGCAGTATTGCGAATCAGTAATCAGGTGATACATTCGGAGCAGATTGATATAGAACATGTCTTTGACAGATTTTATAAAGCGGATGTGGCAAGGAGCAAAACATCTACCGGATTGGGACTATCTATTGCAAAGGAACTTGTGAAACGTATGAATGGAGAAATCAGCGCAAAGACAGAGAAAAATGAGTTTATTATTGAGATGAGATTTCCGCTTTCTATCTAAAAAATCAGTAAAAATTGCACTTTATTGAGTTACAATGCTGAATTGCGAAAATTTAGATTTACCGAAACACTGAAATATGTTAATATGGTAGCAGTTATTTCAAAACTATAGATCAGATTGAAGGAGGTCTTTACATGATTAAATTGTACGAGAATGGCGTATATCTTCTCAATGGAACAGAGATAGTAGAAGACACAGGAAATGTGCAGGTTCCGCTGACGAAGGAAGAAGCCGCTCAGAACACAATGGCATATGGTATTTTAAAGGCACACAATACATCCGAGAACATGGAGCGTCTGCAGATCCGTTTTGATAAGCTGACATCCCATGACATTACATTTGTTGGAATTATCCAGACAGCACGTGCGTCAGGACTTGAGAAGTTCCCGATGCCGTATGTACTTACAAATTGTCATAACAGTCTTTGTGCAGTTGGTGGAACAATCAACGAAGATGATCATATGTTTGGACTAACTTGTGCGAAGAAGTACGGCGGTATGTATGTACCACCGCATCAGGCAGTTATCCATCAGTTTGCCCGTGAGATGCTTGCAGGCGGAGGAAAGATGATCCTTGGATCTGACAGCCATACACGTTACGGAGCACTCGGAACGATGGCTATGGGTGAAGGTGGACCGGAGCTTGTGAAACAGCTTCTGAACAAGACTTATGATATTAAGATGCCGGGCGTGATTGGAATCTACTTAGACGGAGAGCCGATGAAAGGTGTAGGACCGCAGGACGTTGCTCTTGCAATCATCGGAGCTACATTCAAGAACGGCTATGTGAATAACAAGGTTATGGAGTTTGTTGGACCTGGAGTCAGCAAGCTTAGTGCAGATTTCCGTATCGGAATCGACGTTATGACAACAGAGACAACTTGTCTGTCTTCTATCTGGAAAACAGATGAGAAGATTCAGGAGTTCTATGATATTCACGGAAGAAGTGAAGATTACAAAGAACTGAATCCTGGAGCGGTTACATATTATGACGGTATGGTTTATGTGAACTTAAGCGAGATCAAGCCAATGATCGCAATGCCGTTCCATCCGTCTAATGTGTACACGATTGACGAAGTAAGAACGAACTTAAAAGACATCCTTCACGATGTAGAGCAGAAAGCTCTCGTAAGCCTGGACGGGGCAGTTAATTATTCTCTGCAGGATAAGATTGTGAACGGACAGTTATATGTGGATCAGGGAATCATCGCAGGATGTGCCGGTGGTGGATTTGAAAATATCTGTGCTGCAGCAGACATTATCAAAGGACATTACATTGGTTCTGATGAATTTACATTCAGCGTATATCCGGCAAGTACACCGATTTACATGGAACTTGTAAAGAACGGTGCAGTTGCTGACCTTATGGAAGCAGGAACGATTGTGAAGACAGCATTCTGCGGACCTTGCTTCGGTGCCGGAGATACACCTGCCAATAATGCGTTCTCCATCCGTCACTCAACCAGAAACTTCCCGAACCGTGAAGGCTCTAAGCTTCAGAGCGGACAGATCGCATCTGTTGCACTTATGGATGCACGTTCCATCGCAGCAACAGCAGCAAATAAGGGATTCCTTACACCTGCAACTGACATGGATGTGGAATACAAAGGACAGAAATATCACTTTGATAAAAATATTTATGCAAACCGTGTCTTCGACAGCCACGGCGTAGCAGATCCATCTGTAGAGATCAAATTCGGACCGAACATCAAAGACTGGCCGGCAATGGCAGCACTTCCGAAGAACTTACTCCTGAAAGTAGTATCCGAGATCCACGATCCGGTTACAACAACAGACGAATTGATTCCGTCAGGAGAGACATCTTCTTATAGATCAAATCCTCTGGGACTTGCAGAATTTGCATTATCCAGAAAAGACCCTGCTTATGTAGGCCGTGCAAAAGAAGTGCAGAAAGCCGAGAAAGCAATCGAGGCAGGACAGTGTCCGTTAGAAGTATTAGACGAACTGAAACCAGTTATGGCAAAAGTACGCAAGACGTATCCGGAAGCAGGAGAAGGCAACCTTGGAATCGGAAGCACGATCTTCGCAGTAAAACCGGGAGACGGTTCCGCAAGAGAACAGGCAGCATCCTGCCAGAAGGTACTCGGCGGCTGGGCAAATATTGCGAACGAATACGCAACCAAGAGATACCGTTCGAACCTGATCAACTGGGGTATGCTTCCATTTATTACAGAGGAAGATCATGAGAACTTAAGCTTCAAGAACGGTGATTATATCTTCGTGCCGGAGATCAGAAAAGCAATCGAGGATAAGAGTGCTGAAATTAAGGCGTATGTGGTTGGAGATACTTTGAAAGAGATCACTCTGAAGCTCGGTGATATGACGGATGCGGAGAGAGAGATTATCTTAAAAGGATGCCTGATCAATTATTATAGAGGATAGAGAATAAGAAAGACAGAAAATAAGACAGATAGAAACACTCCGGGAGGTCTGATAGACAGCCTGGAAAGTTTTGATTTTTCAAAAGTCCATTATGTATTTATGACAGTGTCGATTACCAAGGAGATTCCTGTACCAATCGTAGAAGTCGGAATGTTCCTGGGACAGGACGATGTACAGATCTGGTGCAGAAAGAAGCGGCCGGTGAAGACGCGAAGATGAGTCTCATCCTTGCACATGCAGAAGACCAGATGATGAGTACGGAAGTATTCAAGGTTTTGGCAGAAGAAATGATCGAACTTTATAAAAAAGTGAACAAATAAATTAGAATTATTTTAATAACCTTTTTTCTCTCCAATATAAACAAATAAAAACTCTTCAGAATTCTGAGACATGAAAGATTTGTCGGGATTTTGAGGAGTTTTTTGACGTCATAATAAAATAGGTAGATGAAAAATAAAATTAAATTTACTATATACAACCTGAGTGCCTTATGCTAGAATATATCCAAGCATTATATTTCTATATTTTCTAAAGCAGAAAAACTGTTTCTATATTCAAGCGAAATACATATCAGAGATTTTCAATGCTTAAGATTCACAACATATTAAAATGAGCGGGAGGATTTCTGAAAAAGTATAGATCCTCCTGAATTGCAAGTGGAGGATAATGGATGGAAGAAAGCAAAAGAGAACGATGGAAAAAAGCAGTGTTACCGGAAAGAGACACAAAGATGGGATTTTATCTTAACAGTAGAGCACCATATGTTTTGTACGAAGGGGAGACGAAGTCACGATATTTTATTGATAAGACATTGATGCTGGAAAAAATATTTGGATTTATAGAAGAGGAAGTAGACGGGCTATATGAGAAGTATCTTGCGGATACGGTGAATCCGAATGGGAAATTATTGGACAAATTCTGGTCCATATGATGAGATCTGAAAGTTGATGATACAGCAGAATCAGCAGTGCGTCAGATCAAAGAAAAGGGTTATGCGTTACGTTTTCAGGGAAAACTGGGTGATGACGAAATATACACGGGTGACATTCTGGCAATTGGAATCGGTTATTGGAAGGACTCAAAGGAACATGAATGTAAGATAGAAAAACTTTCAATTTAGTGCAACAGAATCTGGAGTAAAAGACTCTTATATATGTAGATGATAGAGAAAAGAAAGAAAAACCATGAAAACTCATATCTGAGGGAGGACACGATATGAAATGCAGTATAAAGAAATTCTCGGAAATGTACGAGACTGTCTACCGTGATCTGTACCGTTACGCACTGTGCCTGATGAAGAATCCGCAGGAAGCTGAAGATGCGGTGAGTGAGGCGGTTATCACAGCATACGAGAACATACATAAATTAAAAAAAGAAGAAGCATTCAAAAGCTGGATATTTACAATTCTTACGAATAAATGTAAGAAGAGATTGAAGAAAGCGTTAAAAGAAACACCGGGAAGAGAAGAAGAACTTCCGGAACAAGCGACAGCACCGGATTATGATCTTGCAATCGATGTTAAGAAAGCATTCTTTGTGCTGTCGGAAGAGGAACAGATATTAGTCGGATTATCCGTATTTGGCGGGTATTGCAGTCAGGAGATCGGTGAGATGATGAGGCTGAATCCGAACACGGTACGGTCGAAGCGGAGCCGGGCACTTAAGAAGATGGAATGTGTGCTGGGCAGTTACGGCGAAGATGAGAAGGAAAGAAGGGAGTGAGAAGGTATGAAGCGCGAGAATGAACATAAAGAATATTGTGAACAGGACATCGTAGATCAGATTTCAAGAATGTCAGAAGATACAGAAGTCCCGGATAGTCTGAGATCGGAGAATATAGATAAATTATTGGAAAAGAAAAAACAGAAGAAACATTTCCGTCCGTATCAAATCGGGCTTGTAGCGGCGGCCTGCGTGGCAGTTGTGGCGGGAACTGTAGTGTGGCAGTATGGAAGGATGCATGAAGGAGCGATAAATTCTCCAGATGTGTCAGGTGGCAATGCAGGCAGCAGTGCAGGAAATAGTAATACAGTAAAGAAGATCAGCGACAGTAAGAAGATCAGGACAGCCCAAAGTTATGACGAAATCTATAAATATATCAAACGTTCACAAGATAACTCCGGCATTGCAATGTATGCAAGAAGTGTAAATGAAACAGCAGCCGTAGAGGATTCGGCTTCAACAGGAAGATCAACGGCGTCTTCAACGGAAACGGCCTCGGCAGATACCGGTGTGGCAACAGCAGATGGCAGTTATTCACAGACCAATGTACGACAGTCCGGTGTAGATGAAGGGGATATTGCCAAAACAGACGGGACTTATCTATATGTGCGGGAAGATAATGGCCGGACCATCGATATTGTAGACGTAGGAAACAGCGGAACGAATATAGAAAAATACAGCGAGATTACGCTTGGAAAAGAATACACAATACAGGAGTTTTATGTAAATACAGATCAAAAGAAACTGGTGGCTGTATGTCAGAAAGAATGTGCAGATAAAAGTAACAAAAAGCAGACGAACACAGATACCTGGAATCAGACTAAAACAGCGGCGGTCACTTATGACATCCGTGATATTAAAAAGCCGGTAAAAGAAGGCGAAGTAACACAGAGTGGTACTTACAATTCGTCTCGTATGGCAGACGGATATCTGTATCTGTTCAGTGAATACTATACAGGTGGCGACATGGTCAAAGATAAACCGGTCACCTATGTGCCTCTGGTGAATGGCAAAGAGATGAGCCAGACCAGTATCTGTCTGCCGCCGGTGAATTGTGGAACAATGTATGAAGTGATCAGTTCCGTGGACATCAGCAAACCGGATAAAACAGTAGATAATAAGGCAATTCTCTCCGAAGGCGGTCAAATGTATGTAAGTGGAAAAAATATCTACTATTATGAATCAGAATGGCAGCAGGATAATCAGACTGTGACGACACTTCGCAAGATTTCTTATAGAAAGGGCAAGCTAAAGGCCGTAGCTCAGGGAAAAGTAAAAGGATATCTGAATGATACATTTTCACTGGATGAATATAAAGGGAACTTAAGATTATTTACAACCAATGATGATGAAAATCTGGTAACAATCTTAGATAAGAAATTGGATAAGATCAGTTCTATCGAGAATCTGGCAAAAGGGGAATCCATCTATTCTGCAAGATTCATGAAAGAGGCAGGATATTTCGTGACATATGAGCAGGTAGACCCGTTGTTCAGCGTGGATCTGTCCAATCCGGAGAAACCAAAGATCCTCGGCAAATTAAAAATCCCGGGATTTTCAGAATATCTGCATTTCTATGGAGAAGATAAATTACTTGGAATCGGCATGTCAACCGATGAAGAATCAGGGGTGTCGGAAGGCGTAAAAATCACCATGTTCGATATTACAGACAGAGCGGATGTAAAAGAAGAATCAACCCTTGTACTGGATGATCTGTATGGAACAAATGCAGCATACGATTACAAATCCGTTCTGGCCGATCAGCAGAAAAATAGGATCGGGTTCTCCGGCTACAGCCAGAATGGGGAAACGTACTGCCTGCTGACTTATAATGGAAAAGAGAAAAAGTTTGAAACAATCCTGAAAGAAGAGATTAATGGAAATACTTCGCAAGGTATCCGGGGGATTTATATAGAAGATACATTATACGTGATCAGTGGAAATATTATCGAGGCTTATGATATGGATACCGGCAAGAAAAAGGGAGATATTATATTGTAAAACCGGAAGTTTTATAGTCGAGGTTCCAGAATGGAAAATAAAACACACAATACCGAAACAGAAGGAATCATATAATCGGTATTGTGTGTTTTTTAGATACCAAAGTATGCAAGAGAAGCTGCCAGTGGCAAGTTCTGTAGATGTAACTGTTACTGCATATGACTCAGACGGCTGCGAAGCACAGGTCCGACAATGATCGCAATGATAATCTTCACTGCGTCACCGGCAAGATAAGGGATAACTCCGACAGAAAGTGCTGCAACAAAGGACATTTTTAACTGAATTGCAAGCCACTCTGTACCGAAGATATAAGTGATCGCCATACCGATGAGCATACCGACAACGGCCAGGATTCTGTTCTTTGGAAATTTGTCAACGAACAGTCCTGCGATCAGTGCGAGGAAGATAAAACCAATCAGATATCCGCCGGTAGGACCTGCAAGCTTACCTAATCCGCCGGTGAAACCAGAGAATACAGGAAGACCGACAAGGCCAAGTAACAGATATACGATATAGCTGATCGTTGCATCTTTAAATCCAAGTACATAGATACTGATCATGATCACCAGGTTGGTAAGACTGATCGGTACCGGACTGACAGGGATCGGAATCGCCATAGGAGCGAAGATACAGGTGATCGCAGTCATCAGGGCGATCAGAACCAGTTTACGGGTGGAGAGTCTTTTCGTTGTTGTGCTGTTTGCTGTGTTATTCATAGTAGTAATTGTCTGCCGGCTGGCAGAACTCCTTTCCTTTAGATTCATATCAAAATATAAAAGCAGTATAAAATGAAATGTGCAAAATGTCAACTATGTATTTGTTACGGTTAACAATTGAAAGGTGATATGTTGACAAATATGGTTACAGAGAAACTGTATAGTATTGTGCAAACATTAAAACAAATATATAAAAATCAGACAATTTAATGCAAAAAATAAAATAATGAAAAATAAAAGAAAATAATCGCAAAAAGTATTGACAAAATAAAATGCGGATGATATTATGTAATCAATCCAAAGGAAATCCGAAATAAACAAAAAGGACTCCTGACGAGAAAGGGAATCTTGAAAATTCTATAGCATATATTTTATAAGAGAATTTTTATTATCAGAGTTCCGATTCATTTAGAAATCTAAAATGCATATATAGGTATAAAGTATTTGGTAATGCATCGAATATTAGATATCGTAAAGTATATTGTAAAGATAGAGAATGGATGAGGTAAGATTATAAAATGATATCACGGGGATATAGGAATAATCTTAATGAAAGAGACAAGGTAATAAATATCATTTATATCTTATGTGTATAAAGAATGAAAAAAGTTTATAAGGATAAAAAATATTTCATATGTCGGTGAGATATGTTGATTGGAAATTTATGAGAAGGAGGCTTAATCCAATGGACACAGTAGAATCATCGAATCAATATGTTAGTGGTATGACAGTTAAAAATTCCCATAGAGTAAGCCTTTATAATAATAGATAAAAAGGCCGGTAGAGGAGATTCAGATAATAATAAAAATAAACGGAGAAAATAAAACCGGATAATAAAAATAAAAAAACTGTAAACATATTGAACATAATACCATATATTTAAATATATTATTAAAATGTGTAAAGAAACATGAATAGTAGATTTGAATGAACATGTAGGACAATGAGTAAAAGATCATTGAAATACATAAAAAGGCGTCAGGGAATAAAATAATAATTAATTCTCCGAAACAAATGAAAAGTATATGATAAAATTGAATATGTAACAGCCATCATAATAAAAAGAATTATGATGGCTGTTTTTTTATCGCCATGCGTTCGTAAGGAGCTGCCAGTGGCAGGTTTTCGGTATTGCCATGCATTCGGAAGAAGCTGCCGACAATAAATTATAAACTTTTGTAACTTTTGTAATATTTTTTTAACATATTTAACCGGATATTTTGACAATAGACAGGTCATATGATAAACTTATATAAGTAAAATTGTAGGGAAATACGCTTTTTTAAAATAAATATTTGAGGTGAGAAATATTGGATAAATATGAATATAGGGTAAAGACCGAGCAGATGCTTGATCATCTGGAAAAAAAGGAATACCAGAAAGCAATGGATATTGCTGAAAGTATAGACTGGCGAAGAGTAAAGAACGCTTCTATGCTTAATACGGTAAGTGAGATTTATGAATATAACGGAGAATTTAAGAAAGGGAGAGATATCTTATTCCTGGCATTTGACAGAGCACCGGGAAGCCGTAAAATCGTATATCGATTAGGTACATTGGCATTAAAGATTAAGGATATCAGAGAAGCGACAGACTGTTATGAAGAGTTTGTTAAGCTGGCGCCAAAAGACCCGAATCAATATATCCTGAAGTATAAGATCCTGAGAACTCAGGGAGCAGCACTTTCGGATCAGATTGCGGCGTTGGAAGAATTTAAAAAAGCGGAATATATTGAAAAATGGGCATATGAACTTGCCAAGTTATATGATGAGGCGGGAATGACTGCGGAATGTCTGGAAGAATGTGATGACCTGATTCTTTGGTTCAGCGAAGGAAAGTATGTATACCTGGCGATGGAACTTAAGATGAAGTATAAGCCATTGACGCCGCTTCAGCAGGAAAAATATGACAGCCGTCCGGGAGCAGTAAAGAAGCAGCCGGAACCTGTAAAACAGACGGAGTCAACATTGGAAGAAGTTGACGATGAGAATGAATATGATGAAGGTTCTGAGGAAGAGGTACAGGAAAGTACGGTGCAGAGAATAGATGATGCACAAGTACAGGAGATTCCGCCGGAGCCGGTTCCGATGCAGGAAGAGTTTGAAATACCGGAGGAAGCCGCACAGGCAGATGTCGTACCGGAGGAAGTTGTACCGGAAGAAACTGCAGCAGTGGAAGAGACTCCGATGTATAGGGAAGAAGAACCGGAAGCATCTGTTGAGACACCTGAAGAGCATACATCAGCAATCAAACAGGTAGTTACGGGGGCCACATTAGAAGAAGCTCTGGCACAGGGTGTTGCTGTTGCAAGCGGTATTAATATTGAAGAAGAAGCAATGAAAGAGCGCGAGGATGAAATCTTGGCAAACGGTCAGATGATGATCGATGATATCCTTCAGAAATGGGAAGCAAAACAGAAAGATCATGAAGAGGCGATTGCAAAGCAGAAAGCCAAAGATGAGGAGCGTCTCCAGAAGGAAAGAGAACAGGCAAGAATCCGTCAGGAAGAAGAGCGCAAAGAAGTAGAAAGAAAAGCAGCTGAAGCAGAGGCCAGAAGAAAAGCTGAAGAAGAGGCCAGAAGAAAAGCCGAAGAAGAGGCCAGAAGAAAAGCTGAAGAAGAGGCAGCAAGAAAAGCAGCTGAGGAAGAAGCCAGAAGAAAAGCCGAGGAAGAGGCAGCAAGAAAGGCTGAAGAAGAAGCAAGAAGAGCAGCCGAAGAAGAGGCCAGAAGAAAGGCCGAGGAAGAGGCAGCAAGAAAAGCAGAGGAAGAGGCAGCCGACGAGGAAAAATCTGAAAGAAATACACAGAGAATACCGGATGACATTGTCCGTCTGATGGAAGAGATGGAGAGTGAAAATGAAGATTCCGAAGATGAGATTTATGAGGAAGAACTTGAAGACGGTCCGGGAATGGATGAAGATTTCATAGAAGGAATCGAAGATGAGCTTGACGGACTGGATATGAATGGAAGCAGTTTCGAGGAAGGTGATTTTGACGAAGCCGACTTTGAGGAAGAGGATCTTGAAGGGGAAGACTTTGACGAAGCCGACTTTGAGGAAGAAGATCTTGAAGGAGAAGACTTTGACGAAGGCGACTTTGAGGAAGAAGATTTCGACGAGGAAGACTTTGACGAAGCTGATTTTGAGGAAGAAGATCTTGACGAGGAAGAACTTGAAGAGGCCGATTTTGACGAAGACGAAGACGACTTTGAAGACATAGATGATGAAGAAACCGATTTTGACGAAGGCGACTTTGAAGAAGATATGGACGAAGAGGATTTCGACGAAGAAGAGATCGACGATGACGAAGAGCTTGATTTTGGCGAAGACCTTGAAGGGGAAGATTTTGACGAAGCTGACTTTGAGGAAGAGGATCTTGATGAAGGAGACTTTGACGAAGGCGACTTTGAGGAAGAAGATTTTGACGAAGAAGAGATCGAAGATGAGGATGACACAGAAGAATTAGAGATTGAAGAGCCATCCGAAGAAGAGATCCAGGCAAGAATTAAAAAGTCAAAAGGTGGAGTTCCATTTGATACCGGATTCGTTGTAACAGGAAGATATGATCTGAGTGCAACGAGTGAAATCGGATTAAAGGCAGGACTTACGGAAGAACAGAAGAAGTTATTCTCATATTTCGTTCCGGTAAGAGGAATGAGTGAACAGATCGTAGAGGTTCTTGATAATGACAGACGTGCCCAGAGAGAGGGTACTTCCAAGACAGGAAACCTTCTGGTAATCGGAAGAAAAGGATCTGGTAAAACAGTTCTTGCGGTTGATATCGTAAAAGCAATCCAGAAACAGAGAAATCTGAAACAGGGTAAAGTAGCGATCGTTACAGGTGAGTCTTTGAATAAGAAAGAACTTACGAATATCATCCAGAAGCTTCGTGGAGGAGCAATCATCATTGAACATGCTGGCAAGCTGAATTCAAGAACGGTAAAAGAACTTAATTATCTGATGGAAAAAAAGACAGGTGAATTACTTTTCGTACTGGAAGATCAGAGAAAACCTCTGGAGCGTCTGATGACAGCTAATCCGGAATTCAAGAAGAAATTCAGTTCGAAACTGGAACTTCCGGTATTCATTAATGATGAGCTGGTAACATTCGGTCAGACATATGCGAAAGAGAATGGATATAAACTGGATGAGATGGGAATCCTTGCACTGTACAGCCGTATCGATGTAATGCAAAGAGAAGACCATGCAGTATCTGTTGCAGAAGTTAAAGAGATCATGGATGAAGCAATTGCTCATTCACAGAAAGCAAATGTAAAACACCTTGCACGAAGAGTATTTGGTAAGGGAACAGATGATTCTGACAGAATTATTCTGAAAGAAGAAGATTTTAAAATTTAAGTCAGATTTTGGAAGAGTTTTGACAAACTAAACTGTCAAAACTCTTTCTTTTTGCCCTTTTGTAAAGTATAATGTTGTTATAAATATGCAACAGAATGCGAGGGGTAATTATGGCTGAAAAAAAGAAGAAACCGTATGAAATAGGCGAGCTGGATCAATACCTTTTCGGACAGGGAAATCATTACGAGATTTATAAGAAGCTGGGTGCACATCTGGTACAGGACGGAAAACAAAAAGGTGTGTATTTTGCAGTGTGGGCACCGAACGCACAGAAAGTATCTGTCATTGGCGAGTTTAATGATTGGGATCTGACTGCGGATGTGATGGAGAGGAATGATCCGGTAGGAATCTATACCTGTTTTGTGGAAGGCGCAAAAGAGAACGAGATGTACAAGTTCTGCATTGAGACAAAAAAAGGAGAGCTGCTCTACAAAGCAGATCCATATGCGAATTATGCAGAATTGAGACCGGGAACAGCGTCTCGTATTACGGATATATCGAAGATTAAATGGACAGATAAGGCGTGGATGGATCAACGTTTGAAATGGGATCACAAAGAGAAGCCGATGTCCATTTATGAGGTGCATATCGGTTCGTGGAGGAAGCATTCGGAAGACGAGGATGGTTTCTATAATTACCGTGAATTTGCAAAAGAGATTGTCAAGTATGTCCATGATATGGGATATACACACATAGAGTTAATGGGTATCGCAGAGCATCCGTTTGATGGCTCCTGGGGCTATCAGGTGACTGGGTACTACGCCCCCACCAGCCGCTATGGTACGCCGCAGGACTTCATGTACTTTGTCGATACACTCCACCGCGCCGGCATCGGCGTGCTCATGGACTGGGTCCCGGCGCACTTTCCGAAGGACGCGCACGGGCTCGCGCGCTTTGACGGCACGCGGCTCTACGAGTGCAAGGATGCGCGCATGGCCGAGCATCCGGAGTGGGGCACGCTCATTTTCGACTACGAAATGCCGGAGGTGCAGAGCTTTCTCATTTCGTCGGCCATGTCGTTTTTCGACCGCTATCACATCGACGGCATCCGCGTGGACGCAGTGTCCTCGATGCTGTATCTCAACTACGCCCGGCGCGACGGCGAATGGACGCCGAAC
>ENA-OPCD01002015-OPCD01002015.1-human-gut-metagenome-genome-assembly--contig:-NODE-2015-length-14819-cov-3.493159_pt1 | contig 14819 bp, 19 predicted proteins | sample MGYA00241560_ERZ501471 | MGnify/ENA primary metagenome ERZ501471 (study PRJEB25962, sample SAMEA2042578) | human gut metagenome | biome: human gut; feature: human-associated habitat; material: faeces...
TAAAACAGTATAACACAAAATAAAAGTGACATTGTGAACTGATTGAAATGCTTCTATATTTTTATTGGTTTAAAGGAGACACAACATGAATACCATTTACGCAGAATACAACATGTACCACAACAGCATTGACATTTATACAATATTTATTGTGTCAGGCACCATTGTTTTCAAACTGCATAACATCATCCGGCGGATTCAGAGCATACAAAAGTCCATACGGCGAGCTGTATTCCCATTTCACTGGGATACTGACAAGCGCCGGGTGGACATCCTGCCAACATTCCAGTATTAAGAGAACATTCCCGGTTTCTATACAGCGGTTAAATACAGACATATCATAATATTTATTGTGTCAGGCACCATTGTTTTTTCATTCTCGGCATTGGAAGAACTTCTGCATATCTTCTGGTGAAAGAAGAACATTTCAGTTCCATTCCTCTGCCAGCAGGAAGTCACGAATATTGCGGTGTTTGATTCCATCTCGGCTCATATCCAGTTCGTCCATCGTTACAACGTATTTCGGGAAATTGTCACGAACACCGGCAAACGCCCCAAACTCACGCTGGATGGTTTCCTCCGAGGCAAGTAGATAGGAAACCTGAACATACAGCTTTTTCCCATGATCTTCACATACGAAGTCAATCTCCTTGTCAGAGACTTTCCCAACAGTCACAGAATAACCACGGCGCAGCAGCTCCATGTAGACAACATTTTCAAGGACAAGGTTAATGTCCTTCATGTTGCCACCGTACACGGCTTCCCGGACACCATGATCTGCAACATAGTATTTCTCGTTGACGGTCAGGATTTTCTTTCCCTGGAGGTCTTGGCGCTTCACCTGATAAAACAGGAATGCGTCCGTGCAGGCTTTGATGTAGTTCAGTACCGTTTCTGGTGAAACGGAGCGCCCTTCACTTTTCAGATACTTGGAAATGGCTGTGGAAGAAAAGGTAGTGCCGATGTTGGAAGTTATATAAGCAATAATTCTCTCCAGCATATCCACATCACGGATATTGTTTCGCTTGATAATATCTTTCAGCTCTACGGAGTTGAACAAGTCCCGCAAATACTGACGACTGGCGGCATCGTCGTAGCGAAGGTTGCTCAAATAGGGCATTCCTCCCAGCGTCAGATATTTTGTAAAGCATTGTCTTTCGTCTGCACCTTCGTAAACGGTGTGATACAGCTCCATAAACTCTCTGAATGAAAACGGGTAAATCACGAACTCCACATACCGTCCGGCAAGATAAGTGGCAAGCTCACCGGAAAGCAGCTTGGCGTTGGAACCGGTAATGTATATATCACAATCCAGCTCCACCCGGAAAGAGTTGATACATTTTTCCCAATCAGCCACCTCTTGGATTTCGTCGAAGAACAGATAAACCTTGCCGCTGATTTCTTTTGTTCTGCGAAGGATTTCATCATGCAATGCAACAGCCGTACAAAGGTGTGCATTGCTCATGTTCTCAAAATTCAGGGAAATAAACTGTTCTGGTTGGACCCCGTTTTGGGCAAGTTCCTCTTGGATCAGGCTCAGCATGACAGATTTTCCACTACGGCGAATCCCTGTCAGAACCTTTATCAGCTCATTTCCGATAAAAGGACGGATACGGCTCATATAAATTTCTCGTTTAATCATGTAGACCAGCCTCCCTTCTGAAACTGTCTATATGGTACCACGGCTATAACTGATTTTCAATACCGCAAATCCAGTTTTATCAGATATAATTGATAAAATACGAATTTCGACACAATCAGGCAGTTATACCGAGCGAAGTTTGGCTATGCGTTTTTATTGTGTCAGGCACCATTGTTTCATATTGAAATATAGTGTCTCTGTGCATGTTCTATATACCTCTGATTATATAATATTCAATTTATATAATCTCTCAAATGCTTTTTTATCAAAGTCTGCTTCTGTAATATATAGCTTTCTATCGCTATCAATGTCATTCTAACTCAATAGTCATATCAATTATACAATTAAAAGCAAAGATGCTGCTAACTGAATAACAACATCTTTGCTTGTTTAGAATGGGGATTATAAAATTTTAATGATAGTATACTGTGACATAAATATTTTTTAATGTTGCTGCTGCAACAGTTCCCGTTGAATACCTTGTAGATTCAAATTGAACATAATAATTTCCAACAGGGCTTAAATTATAATTGCCAAAATCTGCAAAAGTAAGAGAACTATTCCAACTTTTGCTGTCTGTATATCTGTCAAATGTGCCATCTCCATTATCCTCATCTTTAGCAACAAATAATTCGATGTTTCCACTACTTCCACTACTTTTTGTGGATGTAACCACTATTTTACTGATTGTGGAGCCTGACGGAACAGATGTGCTGCTGATTGTAAAAGAACCAAGAGCGGAAGTTGCCACTGTATCATTTGTTCCAAAAAAGGAATTTAACATTCCAACAGAATGTCGTGATGATCCAGAAGTTAATGCTGTCGGAGTTATTTCAAATGTCATTGTTTTCTCCGTCTCCGAATAATTTTCCTGAGTTTCTGCCGCAAAAGCTGTGACATTCATTGTAAAAAGCATGACAACACATACAATAATAGAAAAAAACGTTTTCTCATAATGAATCTACCTCCATACTTTATGTAATCATCCCCATCTAAATATACTAAATTGAAAAATCAAATCTTCCACCGATTTTATTATCCTCTGGTTTGATAGAATTCCATTCAATATTTTTAATTTTATCCAAAAGTTCATCTTTTGAATTTGCTTGAACAGTAGCTTTTTTTACTTCAATTTGCTTTAATTGTTCCTTTTTCTTCGCCTCTTTCTTCTCCGCAGCTTTCTTTTCCTGAATTTTTTCAAGATATTCTTTCTGACTAGCTGATGTTTTTTCTAATTGAGCAAAGAATGTTGTAGTTCCATCACTATTAAAAGAAATACCAAACTTTGTTATTTTTGTATCAGTATCTGCACTGTTTTCTATTCCGTTTGTCTTACCAAATGCTCTTTCAAATCCAAACTGAGCATTGATTTCATCCGACATACGCAAAGCACCTTCAATACTATGCATCTTTTCAGCATAATATTTGGGATCGGATGCCATCTTCTCCATTTCTTCCTTTGAGAAAATAACCGTAAACTCTTTATCACTTTGTGCTAAAATATCTTTAGCATTATCACCATTTTCAAAATCTGCAACCATAAAGTCCATATCTGTTCTTGAGCCACGCATATCTTTAAGCATTTTTTGTGCCTCTTTACTTAGATTTTTTTCGGCTATACTTTCTGTCACATTTTTCTTGACCTTATCATTTTCTGTTGTTTTCGCTGTTTCTTTTTTCTTATCTACTGTACCTGCCTTGTAGGTATTCTGATAACTTCCATAAACAGTACCCGTTGTATTCACATTCATTGACATATCCTTTGTCCTCCTTCTCTGAATCCGTTCTTTATTATTTATTGTTTCTAATATTATATATCGGCTTTATTCCGAAAACTATAATCCTCCCTGTTATTTTTATCCCATGATTATTGAAAATCTAAAATTTGATAAGCTCATCTAAGAGATTATGTTTCAATTTTCTTCTATGTATTTCACTACTCTATCTATATTTCCGCTTTCATATTCATCATGTGTTAATTTGAAACACTCATCCTTACTAACACTGCTGTAGTCTATATACCTAGCAATATCTTCTGGAATTAAAAACAAGTTTACTCCTTCTCGTTTCAGCGATTGTAAATCTCCGTGATTGACATCAACAATTACTTCCGCTTCCCAATTTTTTGCTTTAATTACAGACTGTAAATTTTCTTTTAATACAGTACTTCTCTTTTTTTTAAAATATTAAAATGTCCATCATGTCCAACCTGTGAATTTCTCCCATTAGTTACATAGGGTACAATGGCTATTTTTTTTATCATTAACTTGTCCTCCTTTTCCACTTCTTATAACTTCCGATTTACAGGTGCAGGCGTTTTTCAAACTCTGCCAGCAGGCTGCGGCCCTTGAAGATGACCAGCCCCAAAAAGGTGATCATGCTGATGACCAGGCAGATGACCCAGGCCATTGGCGGGCGCACGCTGGGGCGCAGCGTTAAGCCGATATACGGCACCACGCCCACCACAATGTTCAGCAGCAGGTAAACCAGACATTTATAGATACAATCGTATCTACGATTGCCGGAACTGGCGACTCAGTTATCAAAGATGCAGATAAAGAAACCGGTTCTCTTATGGATGCAGTTATTAACAGACTTACATCCGCAAGGACTACACTTTCAACATACGATGTAATTCTTAATTCAATGCTTGCAATTACTGACCTTACATCATCAATAAGCAGCAGTTCAAACAGTGCTGCACCGCAAGTTTATACACAATTACAGTTACAGCAGCAGCAGTTAATAACCTTACAGGCACTTGTAAATGGTAATTCCGCTGAATCTTTAAATGAATTATCATCTGCTCTTTCAAACCAGATGTCCCAGATTCAAAGCATTATGAGTTCATTAACAGAGCTTTATTCTGACATGAACATGGATGTTGCAGACCTGTCTGCTGCAATTAAGCTTACATCGGGCTCACTCACTCAGACTAAAGAGCTTCTCAGTGACCTCGAGACAAAGCTTGATAACGCAATTAATACATTAAACACAATCACTGAACAGGATACATATGGTTTATTATCAGAGATGTTAAATGCAGATGCCAATACTTTGGGAGATTTTCTCTCTGCACCTGTAAATATAACAACAGAGCAGGTATATGCTGTTAAAAGCTATGGAACAAGCGCTTCACCATTCTACACAATACTTGCACTGTGGTTTGGTGGACTTATACTTGTTGCTATTATGCACACACCTGTGCATCCTGCTCCGGATATTCCAGCAGATGCAAAGAGATATGAAAAATTCTTCGGAAGGTATTTTATCTTCTTTGCAGTAGGACAGCTTCAGGCACTGCTTATAACACTTGGAAATCTTCTCTACATAGGAATCCAGTGTTACCACCCATTCCTTTACTGGGTTGCATGTGCATTCTCAAGCTTCGTATTCACCTTCTTTATGTACAGCCTTACTGTTGCATTTGGAAATATCGGTGAAGCACTTGGAATTGTCCTGCTCGTTATACAGGTTGCCGGCTCAGGCGGTACATTCCCTATAGAAGTACTTCCTAACGCCTACCAGATAATATACCGATTCCTGCTCTTCCCATATTCAATGGATGCATTAAGAGAATGTATAGCAGGAATGTACAGATATGATTACATTAAGAATCTCGCTTTTCTTTCAATATATATAGTTGTTTCGCTGATTATCGGATTGTTCTTACAGAAACCATTTGAGAAGCTGAATCATATGATTGAGAGAAGTAAGGAGAAGTCGGGTGTTATGCTGTAGGAAGTTGCTCCCCTAAAGCACGCCCAGCCGTGTATATTAGTAAAATCAAAACACGCTTCCGCTCGGATTCCGACGCAGCGGTACTAGGTTCGCTGGGATTTGCTACCACTTTGTGGCAGCTTTCCCAGCTTACCAAGTGCCGGCGTCTTCATACGGTTTTGATTTTACTAATATACACGGCTGGGCTTTTCTTTACCGGACAACTGCTCCGCCCCGCCTTTGGCAAGGTTGGGGTGGAGTGATATTCTCATCTCTTATCAAACAATTTTTTTGTGGGGAATCAAATTGTTATAATTCAATTACGATATCTGCCAAATCTATGGTTGCTTGTTTATGTGCAATCGTAATAATAGTTTTTGTTTTTTTCAATTTTGTAATTGTATCTTGTATAAGAAATTCTGATTCATTGTCCAGTGCAGAAGTTGCTTCATCAAAAATCATAATTGGTGAATTTTTTATTATGGCTCTAGCCATTGCTATTCTTTGTTTTTCTCCTCCAGACAAATTGTGGCCGTTGCCAATTATCATGGTTTGATATTTATCGGCTTGCTTCATAATAAAATCATGGGCATTAGCTAATTTTGCTGCATTTATAATTTCTGCATCCGTTGCATCCGGTTTACCATATCGTATATTCTCGATAATATTTGTTTCAAACAAATATGCTTCTTGAGGAACATATGCTATCAATGCTCTTACATTTTCTAATCCAAGCTCTTTAATAGATTTTCCAAAAAATTTAATATCACCAGAAGAAATTGGATAAAAACCTAATAGAAGTTTTGCTATTGTACTTTTACCACATCCCGATCTACCTATTAACGCCACATTCTTATTTTTAGGTATTGTTATTGTTACTTGATTTAAAACGGGTGTAGCTATATTATATTGAAAAGATAAATTATCAATATTAATTGCACTAGATTCATAAGTGCTATTAATTTGTATGTCATTTACCATTTCAGTACATTCTTCTTTCTCATCCAGAAAAGAAAATATTCTCTCTGCAAAAGATATACAATTCATCAATTCAGGATAATATTTACCTAATTGCAAAAATTGTAAACTAAGTGCAGCATATATAGTATATACTGCTGCAATATCTCCCAAAGAAACTAATTGATGTTGTAAAAAATAAATACCTATAACTAAAAAAAGTAATGCACACAACATATCAAAAGCAACATTAAGGGATTCTAAAATACTAACTAAGTACATTCTTTTCCTCTGTACATAACAATATTCTTTATTAGCTAGTTCATATTTCTTCCGGTTATGATGCATAAAATCGTACATTTTATTTACCTCTATACCGGTCAACATATTAGACAATTTTTCTGTCATTATTGCACTTTTTTCTGCGGACTCTTTTCCTACTTTTTTCATTGGTTTAGATATTAATGTATTAAGTAAAAAAAGTAAAATATTCAAAAGAACAAGAACTAATGTCATTGCCGGATTGATTATAAACATTATTATTATATATACCAAAACGGAAATTATAGGAGCCAACACTCTCCTTAGTCTGGATGAATATATTTCACTTGCTTTATCTGTATCATAAATTAAACGTGATAGCAATTCACCACTATGATGTGTATCATAGAATTCCATTGGAAAATTTAATGTTTTAGAAAATACCTTCTTCTTTATTTCTATAGAACCTTTTTTTGCTTCATTATTGTAAATATACATAAACATTGAAGCAATACATACTGCAACTATTCCTATCAATAAGTAGAATCCAATAGTTACACTTACATCTTCATAATTTCCTTTTTCTGCAATATCAAATATAGATTTTACAAAAACAACGGCAACAGATGATATTAGATTTAGGGTAGAAACAAAACATTGGTATGGATATTCAGAGCCATTTCTTGCTAAAAGTAAAGATAAATTAGAAATATCTGTATATACAATGAATTTAATATTAGATGAAGTAATAAGTAAGGAAAAAGAAAGAATTAATAAATTAATAGACATGGAAATAGAAAATAGAAAGGGGAAAAGTAAAAATGATAGAAAAAGTTAATCCAATGCATCCAGACAAAATAGCTGATAGAATAGCAGGAGCAATAGTAGATTTAGGATACAAAATACAGGAAAATCCTAAAATAGCAGTTGAAGTGTTAATAGGACATGGAAACTGTAAAATAATAATAGAAAGTTCAGTTAAATATAACGAAACAGATATATTTGACATAGTATATAGAATTGCTGAAACAAAGGACATAAAAGTTGAAATAATATTATCAAAACAAGATGAACACCTAGCAAGAAACCAAAGTGAAAAAATAAGATGCGGAGATAATGGAATATTTAAAGGAATGCCATTAACAGAAGAACAAAATACTTTATCTAATATTGCTAAGAATTTATATAATTCATTTTGCTCTGATGGAAAATATATTTTAGATGAAAAAGCTAATAAGTTGATAATATGTCAAAGCAATGCAAATAATGAATATTTACAAGATATTTTTAAAGATGATACTCATAAAGTTATCATAAATCCATTAGGAGAATGGACAGGTGGAATAAATGTAGATACAGGAGCTACCAACAGAAAATTAGGTAGTGATATGGGAGAGGCTGTAACAGGAGGAGGTCTACATGGCAAAGATTTATCAAAAGCAGATGTATCAATAAATATATATGCATTCTTAAAGGCACAAAAAACAAACAAACCAGTAGAATTATGTTGTGCTATTGGTGATGAATTTGTAGATGGAAAGCCATACTCGGAAATAGTTGAAATAGCAAGAAAATACATAAATAATATAGGTGGATTTGAAAAATTTGCAGAATGGGGCTTATTTTAGAAAATTAAACGGAGGTAAATAAAATGCCAAAGAAAAAAGAAGATGTGACAAAATCAAACAAAATTCCTAAAAAAATTGACAACAATGAAAAGCAGGAAACAAGTATACAAAAATTAGGATGGGTACAAATATTATTATTACTCGGTAAACCTGTGTGGGATGAACAAATAAGAAAGTGGAGAGTGTTAAGCGGTTATCAATCAGTATTAGGAAATCAAAATAATCAAATGTTCTTTGAAGTTACATTTACAGATACTCCATACTGGGAGAATTTTGTTGAAAAACAACTATATCTTGACATTCCAAAAGAACAGGAGGATAAGACTGAAAATGGAGATAAAGGAAGCAATAAAAAAAGCAAACGAGCTAAAGCAAAAGATGAAAAATAAACAATATATTCAAGTAAGAAAAGATAATACAGATAGTTATGGATATATTGCTGCAATAGATACATTAGTAAAAGAATTGAAAATGTATCAAAGATAAAATAGGAAATATTGTAATACATATTAAAAATCATAGAATTATAACTTATCAAAATAAATAGCATACAATTTGCCTAGAAAGAGAGGTTTTTGTATGAGTAAAATAGAGATAAATGAAAGGGAAAATGAGTTATTAAATTTAATAGAAAAGCTAGTTGCTGAGGGTGTAGCAAAAGGAGTAAGACAGGGCATAGAACAATATAAAAACGAAGAAAAACTAAAAGAAAAAATTACATATGATATAAAAATTAAAAATACTAGACTATTATTAAAAAATTATAGAAGATTTGAAAAGGCTTGTATTCAAGCAGTTGTTACAGAAAAGGATCTAGAAAGTGCAACTGTAGATGAAATATTAGATAAATTATATTGTACTACTTATGATGAAGTTACAGTGGTACAATCTATTTTAACATCAAAGAAAAGAACAGAAATTATAATGTCACATATAAAAAAAATTATAAATTTTTATATTTTTGATGCAGATAACAGTAAAAACGACGAGAAAAGCAGACGAGCACACATTTTGGAAGACCTATACATAAAGGGTAAAAAACAACCTTCTATGTCAGTTTTGGCAAACAGATATCATATAAGTGAGAGGCAAGTACATAGGGATAAAAACATTGCTATTGAAGAGATTGCAGTTTTTATGTTTGGTATAGATGGAATAAGAAAAATGCAATAAATTATGTCAAAAATATGTCATTGACATGTCAGAGTCAATGTTTTATAATAGTAACATCAAAAAATATGTAAAAAATAAATCCCCTTTTATTTTTTGAAATAGATTAGTAAAAAAGAACTTGTGAAATTAGTGTTTTACAGGTTCTTTTTTAATGCAAAAGAAGAAGGTATTATATATGAAATATGATATATGTATGAAGAGAGAATGTAAAAATTGCTTTAAGCAATTAGAATGTTTTAAGAAAGAAGGAAAGAAAGATGGAATTGAAAAAACAAAAAATAGGGGATTTGAAAATAGCAACATACAATCCCAGAAAAGAACTAAACGAAAAAGACAAAGAATACCAAAAAATAAAAAATAGTATTATAGAATTTGGATATGTTGCACCAATTATTATTAATGTAGACAAAACAGTAATAAGTGGACATCAAAGGATTAAAGTTCTAAAAGACTTAGGATATGAAGAAATAGATTGTATAGTAGTTAACTTTGATAAAAACAAAGAAAAATTACTAAATATAGCACTTAATAAAATATCTGGAGAATGGGATTATCAAAAACTAGAAAGCATATTTAATGAGTTAGATGAAAATAATATTGATTTATTAATTACAGGTTTTGATGAAAAAGAAATTAATAAGCTAATAAAAGAAACAGAAGAAACAATGAATGAAAATACAGAAATAGACTTAAACGAATTCAATGATGACAAATTCCAATGTAAATGTCCAAAATGCGGTTTTGTATTTGATATGAATGAGCAAACAGGAAGTGAAATGATATGAAAGAGTATAATTGGTATTTAAAAGATATAAATAATATACCAAATAATAATTATAAAGTCTTTTCATGTTTTTCTTGTGGTGGTGGTTCGACAATGGGATATAAGTTAGCAGGATATGAAGTTATTGGAAATTGTGAAATTGATAAAAAGATTAATGAAATTTATGTTAAAAATAATCATCCAAAATATAATTATTGTATGGGAATTCAAGAAATGAATAAGTTAAAAGAGTTTCCAAAAGAATTATATAATTTGGATATTTTAGATGGAAGTCCTCCTTGTAGTACATTTTCATTATGTGGAGAAAGAGAAAAAAACTGGGGGAAAAATAAAAAATTTAGAGAAGGTCAAACAAGTCAAGTATTAGATGACTTGTTTTTTGAATTTATAGATTTAGCAAATATATTAAAACCAAAGATAATTGTTGCGGAAAATGTAAAAGGATTAATGCAAGGTAATGCAAAAGGATATGTAAATTTGATAATAAAAAAATTAAATGAAATTGGATACAGTACACAATTATTTTTATTAAATGCAGCAAGAATGGGAGTACCTCAAAGAAGGGAAAGATTATTTTTTATTGCAATTAATAAAAATATTAATATTTCAAAGATAAAACTAGAATTCAATGAAACACCAATAAAATATGAAGAAATAAAAGATATTAATTATAAACCATTAAATAAAGACACATTAACCTATGAAAGATGGAAAAAAAGAATAGCAAGAGATGTAAAACTTAGTGACACAATAAAAAGAACAGAAAAAGGAAAAATAAGTTGTTTTAATACACAATATTTAAAAGATGATAGAACACCAGCAACAATAGCAGCAGGAGGAAGTCCACCATTACGATATGATGTACCTGGATATGCAAGTGATAAAGACATAATAACAATACAAACATTTCCACAAGACTATGATTTTATGGGAATGAATGTACAATATGTGTGTGGTATGAGTGTACCACCAATTATGATGAAAAAAATCGCAAAACAAATTCAAATACAATTACTAGATAGAATGCAGAGAGGTGATAAAGATGAATATACAAATAATAGATATTAATAAATTAATACCAGCTACTTATAATCCAAGAAAAGATTTGAAACCAGATGATGCGGAATATATAAAAATAAAAAATAGTATAGTCAAATTTGGGTTCGTAAGTCCATTAGTAATAAACAAAGATATGACTGTAATTGGTGGTCATCAAAGATTAAAAGTTTTAAAAGATTTAGGAATAACGGAAGTAGAGTGTATTGTAGTAGATTTAGATAAAACTAATGAAAAAGCATTGAATATTGCTTTAAATAAAATACAAGGTGACTGGGATGAAGACAAACTGGAAGCATTATTACAAGAATTGAAATCAGAAGAATTTGATATGAATTTAACTGGTTTTGATTTTGATGAAGTTGATGAAATATTAAATGATATTAATGGAACTAAAGAAGATAATTTTGATGTTGACTCTGCATATGAAGAAATAGAAGAAGCAATTACAAAACCAGGAGATATATGGATATTAGGTAACCATAGACTAATGTGTGGAGATAGCACGCATAAAGATGATATTATGCGTCTTATGAATAATCAAGACGCAGACATGCTTCTTACAGACCCACCTTATAATGTGGATTATGTAGGAAAGACAGCTGAAGCATTAAAGATAAAAAATGACAATATGGATGACAATCAGTTTTATGAATTTTTAAAAAAAGTGTTTGAAAATATGTATATTGTTACAAAAGAAGGTGCGTCAATATATGTATTTCACGCAGATACTGAAGGAATTAATTTTAGAAAAGCTTTCAAAGATGCAGGTTTTAAATTAGCAGAATGTTTGATTTGGAAAAAAGATTGTTTTGTGATGGGAAGACAAGATTATCAATGGCAACACGAACCTGTACTTTATGGTTGGAAAGAAGGCAAAGCACATTATTTTATAAATGACAGAACACAAAGTACAATACTAGAATTTGACAGACCAAAACAAAGCACACTACATCCTACAATGAAACCCATAGATTTGATTGCCAAATTAATAAAAAATTCAAGTAAAGAAAATGATATAATATTAGATTTATTCGGAGGTAGTGGTAGCACAATTATTGCAACGGAACAATTAAATAGAAAATGTTACACAATGGAACTTGATCCTAAATATTGTGATGTGATAGTAAAGCGCTGGGAAACAATGACAAATCGAGAGGCAATTTTAGAAAAAAGGTAGGTGGGTGATATGAGGTGATAGAAGATAGCAACAAAATTTCAAAAATCAAAAAAGATTACAAAGCAGGAAAAACCTACAAACAAATTGCAGAGAAACATAATGTTACTTACAATGAGGTGATTTATCTAGTTAGAAAAAATAAATGGATAAGACAAAGTAATTTAAGCAAAGTAAAAAAAGGAAATCAAAATGCAAAAGGAAATAAAGGTGGTCCAGGAGCAGAAAAAGGAAATACAAGAGCATTAAAAACAGGAGAATATGAAACAATATATGATGATTTATTAACTGAAGAAGAAAAAACAATTATGATGCAGCAAGAATTATATGATAAAAAATATCAAATAATGTCAGAAATAAAACTATTATCCGTCAGAGAAAGAAGAATATTAAAAAAAATAGAAGACCTGCAGAATGGTAAAGAAATGAGTATTGTGAGAATGTCCAAAAGCTCATCAAATAATGTGTCTTACAGAAATAATGGTACATTAACAACAACTGAGGCTGAAAGTACAACAAATATTACACAACGACTTGATGAAGCACTTACAAGAGTACAAGAAGCAAAAAGAAGATATATAGATAGTTATCATAAAATAGAAAATGATGATAGAAAACTTGAATTAGAATTAATTAGATTAGAAATGGAAGCAGCACGAGATGACAGCTCAAATACAGAAGATATGAAGGATGATAGTTTTATACAAGCATTAAATAATTCAACAGAAGGTGTATGGAATGATTACACTGAAGAATGATAGCAAAAGTTTTGATGAAAGAATTTCTAATCTAAAAAATAAAGTAATGCAAAATGCTATTACTTTAAGAAAAAAGTTGAAAAATGGTACATTATTCAAGTTTAAACCATTTAGTTTAAAACAAAAGAAAATATTAACTTGGTGGACAGATAATAGTCCTGTAAAGGACAAAAATGGAATTATAGCAGATGGAAGTATAAGAGCTGGAAAAACATTATGTATGTCATTATCATTTGTTTTATGGGCGATGACAAAATTTAATGGACAAAATTTTATAATGGCAGGTAAAACTGTACGGAGCATTCAGAAGGAATGTTCTTTTTTGGTTGAAACTGATGTTAAGAGCACAAGGATATAAAATTAAAGACAGACGTGCTGATAACATGTGTGAAATATCAAAAGGAGAAATAATAAACTATTTCTATATTTTTGGTGGTAAAGATGAAAGATCACAAGATTTAGTACAACGGAATTACTGCAGCAGGTGTTTTTTTAGATGAAGTTGCATTGATGCCACAATCATTTGTAAATCAAGCACTTGCTAGATGTTCTGTAAAAGGTTCTAAATACTGGTTTAACTGTAATCCAGAAGGACCAAATCACTGGTTTAAAGTAGAATGGATTGATAAAAAGAAAGAAAAGAATATATTACATTTGCATTTTACAATGGATGACAACCCAAGTCTTGACGAAGAAACCAAAGACAGATATAAAAAAATGTTTGTAGGTGTATTTTATCAAAGATTTATATTAGGATTATGGGTACTTGCTGAAGGTATTATATATCCTAACTTTGACAGATTAAAACATTGTGTAAAAAAAGTAGATATTCCAAATAAATTTGATTATTTCTATGTAACATCTGACTATGGAATTACAAATCCTCAGGTGTTTTTATTATGCCGGAATAAAATACATAGAAGGAAAACCACATGTATGGATACTAGATGAATATTACAATAAGGGAACAAAAAAGAATAAAAATGGCCAAGAAGAAAAAATAACTAAAACTGATGATATGTTCCTTAAAGATTATAAAAAACTAATAAAAGACATAGAAGTTAGAAAGGTAATCATAGATCCATCGGCTACTTCATTAATCAATTTATTCAAGCAAAATAAAATTGCTGTAAAAGAAGCTGATAATGCTGTAATTGATGGAATTAACTTAGTATTAAACTGGTTAGATGAAGGAAGAATACATATTGTAGAAGAAAGATGTAAAAATATTATTAGAGAATTTAATTCATACATATGGGATGAAAAAGCACAGGAAAAAGGTGAGGACAAGCCAGTTAAACAAAATGACCACGCATTAGATGCATTAAGATACTTATTGCAAACATTATTCCCTAACAAGAAGAGGGGAGCATACTTTGTAAGATAAAGGAGAGAATTAAAATGATAACAGAAATGGATAGAATTAAAATGATACTATCTGAAGGTGCAAAAAAAGGATTGGTATTATCTAAATTTATTGATACTCAAATAAATGAATTTAAAGAATCTGATGTATTCCAAGAAATGATAGATGGTAGTAGATACTTTAAAAATGATGGAGATATAAAAGATAAATATAGATTTTTTATAAATGAAAAAGGACAAGAAGAGAATGCTCCTCATTTGAAAAATTACCAGTTGAAACATCCTATAATTTATAAAA
>ENA-OPCD01002018-OPCD01002018.1-human-gut-metagenome-genome-assembly--contig:-NODE-2018-length-14812-cov-5.570983_pt1 | contig 14812 bp, 10 predicted proteins | sample MGYA00241560_ERZ501471 | MGnify/ENA primary metagenome ERZ501471 (study PRJEB25962, sample SAMEA2042578) | human gut metagenome | biome: human gut; feature: human-associated habitat; material: faeces...
CGGAATTCTCTTCCTCTTTCTTCTGAAAAAAGAGCAAGCCGGACAGCTGTGCTGTACGTCTTGCTCTTGTTCTTTCCTGCTGCGCCGGGACAGTCAGTCCTGTACACGGTAAACATTCCTGATTAACGGATCTCCAGATTATCCTGCCTGCGGATTTTTTTCGCTGTGCGCCGCCGCGAACCGGCGCGACGGCCGGTAGACGAGCAGTGCGATGAAGATGAGCACCGCCGTGGTCGCAAGACTGATCGGATACACGAGCATGATCGACCGGAACGTGTGGTGCAGCGGGAACACGGTGTTGATCCACACGATGCGCACGCCGCACACGCCGAAGAGCGTCAAAATCGCCGGAACGAGCGAGATGCCGAAGCCGCGCAGGTAGCCGGACAGGATCTCATACGTCAGGCTGAAGATATACGATCCGAAGAGAATGAGCAGGCGGCTGTAGCCGATCTCTATGACCTGCGGGTCGTTGTTGAAAATGGCCAGCAGATACTTGCCCGTCAGCAGCACGATCACGATGGCGATGGCGGAAGCGATGATGTCCTCGCCGAGGGACAGAAGCATGGTTTTTTTGCAGCGGTCGATCTTGCCGGCGCCGTAGTTCTGGCCGACAAAGGTCGTGCACGCCTGGCTGAAGGAGTTGAGCACGTCATAGGCGATGATCTCGATGTTGAACGCGGCGCTCGAGGCGGCCATGACGACGGTGCCGAGGCTGTTGATGGCCGACTGGATAACAAGGTTCGAAAAATTAAAGACCATCCCCTGGATACCTGCCGGCACACCAACGCGAAGGATTTCCTTGATGTCCTCCATGCGGACGCGGATGGCACCGGGATAAAAATGGAGCACCCCATGTTCATAACGCAAAAGACGCAGGAGAAGACCCGAACTGATATAGTTTGCGATAGCGGTCACGGTTACAACGCCGGCAAGGCCAAACCCTAAAAAGACAGCCAGCAAATTGCCTGCAATATTGACGATACTTGCCGTTACAAGGGAAAGAAGCGGCGTCCTGACATTGCCATGACTGCGGTAAATGGCCGATAAAAAGTCATAGAGCGTCATCCCTGGCATTCCCAATAGATAGACGCGCAGATATAATTCCGAAGCCTCCCGCACCTCAAGAGGAACCCCCATCCAGCCCATGAGGGGTCCCGCAAAGATTTCGCCCACGACAAGGATAAAAAGCCCCGTGAGTCCGGCCATAAGGACCGTTGTATGAATCGCTTCAGAAGCTTCCTTCAGCCGTCCTCCGCCAAGTTTCCGGGCAATCAGCACATTGGCGCCGAGGGAAATCCCCAGGAAAAGATTAACGAGAACCCCAATGACAGGTGCATTGTTGCCCACCGCGGCAAGGGCCTCCGTCCCAACAAAACGGCCCAAGACCATAATATCTGCAGTATTGAACATCTGCTGCAGGATACCAATCATTGCAACAGGGATTGCAAATTGAAAAATAGGTCCCACAAGGGATCCTTCCAGCATATTGATTTGCGCTCGGCTCATCTAAACCACCCACATTCTCAAAAATTCCTAGTGTGCCTATCTATTATATACCTAAGGGAAATCGGTGCAACTACGATTTTAATGATACTTGGCTTAAGGAAGAATCAAAAAACCGCCCTCTCCCAACTGGAGAGGACGGTTGTTCTTATTCAGTCATCGATGACGGCAACACATTCCACTTCGACGAGACCACCCAGCGGTAGCTTCCCGATTTCCACGCAGGAGCGGGCTGGGAATCCATCCGTAAAATAGGATTTATAGATTTCATTGACCTTCCCAAAATCATTCATATCCTGAAGAAAGATCGTCGTTTTTACAATATCTCCGTAGGAAGCACCCGCTTCCTTTAGGATTGCGCCAAGATTCTTCATGGACGCGTGGGCTTGGGCTTCCAGCGTATCCGGCAGTTTTCCAAGCGCTACATCAATGCCAAGCTGGCCCGATACATAAACCGTATTGCCGGCCTTGATGCCTTGGACGTAAGGCCCTACAGCAGAAGGGGCATTTTTCGTAGAGATAATTTGCTTTTTCATTATTTTACAACCTCTTTTCCTTTTTTTCTGAGAACAGTACCATTTCTCCTGCCTGTATATTTTCCACCAGCAACTTCAAATACACCATTTACCATGACGTATTCGATTCCTTCCGGGTATTGAGTCGGGTCTGTAAATGTGCCTTTGTCAATGACCGTATCAGGGTTGAAGACAGTAATATCAGCGTAGGCTCCTTCCTTAATTTGGCCACGATTTTTGATATTGAAGGTAGCTGCTGGTTTACCTGTCATCTTATATACAGCTTGTTCAAGGGTCAGGGCCTTATCTTCACGAACATATTTACCAAGAACACGCGGGAAAGCACCATAAACACGAGGATGCGGTTTTCCGCCCAAAAGTCCATCCGTGCAGACGTTCATTTCCGGGCGTTTCATGAAGAGTTTCACATGGTCTTCTGTACCATAGAAGTCAACCATGCCTACAGCATTTTCTTCGTCACGGAGAAGATCGAAAGTTGCATCATAGGGATCTTTCCCTCTTAGCTTACCTAATTCAATCAGTGACAAACCAACAGCATCCTTATTCTTATCCGTCTTGACACTTGTTACATAGATTTGATCGAGGCCAGCAAAATCAACAAAGTTATCCCATCCAGGGATACCGTGTTCGATATCATAGACCATTTTTTTGCGAAGTTCCGGATCGTTGAGACGTTCAATGACCTTATTGGTCCCGCCATCATGAACCCAAGGCGGCAGGATGACCCCCAGCATCGTGCTGCCTGCTACATACGGATATTGATCAAAGGAGACGTCGATACCTTCTTTTTCAGCTTCTTCAAGAAGCTGAATCATTCCATCAATTTTGTCCCAGTTCTTACGACCGCAGACTTTGAAGTGCGAATAATGGATCTTAACGCCAGACTCCTTACCAATTTGGATAACCTCTTTCATCGAATCAAGAATGGTGTCTGCTTCGCTGCGCTGATGAATGACAAAACGGCCATCATATTCAGCGACAACTTTGCACATTTCAACAACTTCCTTGGTTTGACCATAAGCACAGGGCATATAGATAAGCCCCGTGGAAAGCCCGATAGCACCATTTTCCATTTCCCGACGGACAATGTCCTTCATCTTCTGTAGTTCCTCATCCGTAGGTTGGCGGTTATCAAGGCCCATTGCTTCCATACGGACATTGCCATGAGGAACGAGGTAGCATTCGTTAGGACCTGGTTTTACATCATCAATCATCTTAAGATACCCTGCTGTATCACGATAATGATAATTTACCTGATCGGAGTCACCATCAAGACCAGCCAGGTTCTTTCTCCAAGGACTGATATATTTTTCCGGCAGTGGAGCCATGGAGATTCCATCTTGCCCCAAGATTTCCGTCGTGATTCCCTGCATGACCTTAGGACGAACTTCAGGATCAACAAGAATCTGGAGATCACTGTGGCTGTGCGTATCAATGAATCCAGGGGCAACAACGAGACCAGTCACGTCAATGACTTCAGCGCCGTCTGCCGCATCAATCTTACCGATTTTTACAATTTTATCGCCATCAATCAGAACATCCGCTTGATAACGGTTGGAGCCAGAGCCATCGACAACGACACCATTTTTCAACAAAGTCTTCATTTTATTTCCTCTCCTTCTATTCTAATTAAGTTATTCTTTATCCAGTTCGATTGGAGCCGCTGCTTCTACACCACGGCTAATTTGATACTTAGAAACAATGAAGAGCACTGCAAATGCCACAATGCCGCCAGGAACCATAGCACTAAGTCCAAAGGGAGATTTAAGAGCATAGGTCCAATAGGCCGCAACAGCCGTACCGCTTAAGATAGACAGGAACCCGGCATCTTTCGTTACATTCTTGCAGAATAACCCCCCAATAAAGGCTGCAAACGGACCCGCACTTCTCAGGGCAAAAGCACTCATCATAACAGAGATAATGTTCGAGGCAGTAAGAGCTACACCAAGACCAACAAGCCCAACAATGGTCATAACAACGCGGGAAACCAAAATTTCCTTCTTATCATCATGAACACCGCCACGGATATAGGGCCGATATACGTCATTTGTGAACATTGTTGCCGTACCAATCATGTTACCGGAAGCAGAACTCATTGTAGCTGCGACAACAGCAGCGAGGATAATGCCAGCAATAATAGACGGTGCAAACTGCATCGTTGCATCAGCCAATGCATTTTTCTGTTGACTTACAGCATATCCATCAATACAAGTGTATGCCATAAGACCGATCATGGCAGGAACAATTGCATAAACTGCGGAAAGAATGCCGGTAAGAACAGAACCAATCTTTGCGGATTTACCATCTTTAGCAGAGCAGAATGTCTGGACAGTTTCTTGCCCCGTAGGTAAAGTCATACAATACATAACAATGTAGCCAATAACCGTTGGAACACCAATTTTCGTCATACTGAGCATGTTCATGTCAGCACCCGTTGCCGTCTTCATAGCTGCTGCTTTAGCGAATAGTGCCGAAAAACCGCCCACAGCAGGATTTTCTGCCATAATAAACATAGCAACTGCCATACCAATAGTGATGAATAGAACATGCATCATATTTGCCGCTGCAACAGAGGCAAAACCGCCAACCATTGTATAAAGGATAACAACAGCGGTTGTAATGACAGCGGCTGTTTGAAAACTAATCCCCGTTACGACGTTAATAATGGATGCTGTTGCAATGATCTGGGCCCCAGTTGCCATAAAAAGTGCTGCAATCGATGTAAATGCCGTTACCATATGAGACGGTTTTCCGTAACGTTTCCCAATGATTTGAGGAACCGTGGAAGCAGCCGCCCGTCTAAAATAAGGAGCAATAAAAGATACTAAGATGAAACCGATACCTCCAGCAATAACGTACCAGCTTGCAGAAAGACCGTATTGGAAAACATTGGTTGCGATACCTGTAGTACTGGCCCCGCCTGTATTGGCAGCAAAAAGCGTACCTGCCAAAGTTAATGGGCCAAGAGATTTTCCGGCCATCAAAAAATCTTCATTGCTCTGAGAAGCTTTTTTCTTAGATTTCATCTTGGATACAATTAATCCGATTGCAATTGTAGCAATCATATACAGAAAAATAATAATTAAAGCTGTAATTTGCTTTTGACTCATATTATTCATCTCCTCATCACCACTTTTATACGATTATTCCCTTTTATCAGATTATTTATCGGATAAAATAAGGAATTTGCTGTCTAAGCCCAGTGGAAAACCTAGACAGCACCCGTTCTTTATTTTGCTTATTTCATCAAAGCTTTTAGAACGCCATAATAGCAATCCGTTACTTTGGCCAAGCTGTCCACTTCAACATATTCACTGACTGTATGGGCCAAATTTTCACGGGAAGGGCCAAGGCCAAAGGTCTGAATGCCAGCTTCTCCAGCATAATGGCTGCCGTTAGTGCAGAAATTGTATTGAGTGATTTCAGGATCATAACCGCGTTCATTCAGTTCTTTTTTGACTGCTTGAACAAATTCAGCATCCTTGTCAAAGAGCCAGCCAGGGAAGAAACGTTCACCTTCGATAGTTTCTCCGGTGTAACATTTTTCCTTACCTACAGCATAGGAGACTTTTACCTTAAGTTCCGGATCATCTGCCATCAGTTTATCCATAAGGGCAACAATCGGAGCCAATACACTTTCTTTGGTTTCGCCGACAAGCAAACGACGGTCATAGGTTGCGCGGCAATATTCAGGAACAACAGAGGCGCCAGGATAAGGAGCCGATTTCACGTCAACCAATTCCAAGATACCCTTCCCGAGAACGGGATGTTCTGGCGGAACAATCGTACGAATGGCTTCAATAACACGAGCCATTTTATATACAGCGTTGATTCCTTTTTCAGGGTTGGCGCTGTGGCAGGGTTTGCCGAAGGTTTCCACAACGATTTCGGCACGTCCGCGCTGGCCTACTTTCAGGTTGCACTGAGAAGCTTCACCGATAACAACAATATCAGGTTTTACATAAGCGCTGATAGAGCGGGAACCAACACCTTCAAAGCATTCTTCATGAACAACGCCATCAACATAGATTTCTCCGGCAAAGTCTTTATTCGTATCTTTTGCGAATGCAATAGCTGCCGTCGTGTAAGCTGCAATGGCACCCTTCATGTCTGTCGTACCACGACCATAAATCTTGCCATCATGAATTTCAGCCGCAAAAGGAGGATGGATCCATTCCTTTTCATTCGTTACAGGAACCGTATCCATATGTCCATCAAAAAGGATCTTCTTACCCGGCCGTTTTCCTTTGATGCATCCAATAATGTTGCCGTACTTATCGATGTGAACAGAATCGAACCCATTGGCCTTATACGTTTCTTCGAGTACTTTGGCAACGCCATCTTCATGACCGGAATAGCTCTGCTGTTGAACAAGTTTTTGACACAATGCAATAGCTTGATCTTTGACTTCTTGGTTAATCATTTGAATTTGCCTCCTCATTTTTACCTGTTTAGTTGATTTTTATTTCGCATACAGCCCATCCCAAACGATGCGGCGATAATTTTCTTTGTCCGTATCCCCTTCCGTACTGAAGAAGAGGATTCTGGAGTTTTCATTAAGTTTCAGAGCTTCCTTCAGCTCCTTAAGCTCAGGATTGCGCAGGATTTCGCTAACGGCCCCAAAGGCAGCAGCACCGCTCTCTCCAGAAACAACCTTCTGATCCTTTCCCATTGGATTCCCTAAAATTCGCATGCCTTGTGCGGCTGCGTAATCCGGACAGGAAATGAAGAAGTCCGCATAATCCGACAGGACCTGCCAGCCAATGCTGCAGGGTTCACCGCAGGCAAGACCAGCCATGATGGTCCGCATATGACCTGTTACAGGGTGAAGTTTACCGTCGTCGGCTTTTGCCGTTCGGAAAAGACAGTCGGCCTGATCCGGTTCCACAATGCCGATGATGGGCTTTTCATCTCCATATAAGGAGGAGAATAGCCCCGTAATCGCACCCGCAAGGGATCCGACCCCAGCCTGCAAGAAGATATGAGTTGGTTTTTCCGGCAGCTGTTCATAGGCCTCAAGACCCATGGTACCATATCCCTGCATGATCCAACGAGGAATATCCTCATAGCCTTCCCATGCCGTATCCTGGACCATGACCCAACCTTTTTCCTCTGCATTGCGATTAGCAAGACGAACAGCATCATCATAGTTAAGATCCGTAATGGATGCCTCAGCACCTTCAGCCCGAATATTCATAAGTCGTTCTTCAGCTGAACCTTCCGGCATGTAGACCACGGAATGCTGACGGAGCTGGTTTGCCGTCCAAGCAACGCCGCGGCCATGATTGCCATCGGTTGCCGTGACAAAGGTAATATCCCCGAGCGCCTTGCGCGTTTCTTCGCTTGTCAGTTTCTCATAGGTGACCTCCTTCATATCGATGCCAAGCTTATCGGCAAGATAGTGACCCATGGCATAGCTCCCGCCTAGGACCTTGAACGCATTGAGACCGAAACGATAGGACTCGTCTTTTACATAGATGGAAGAAACGCCAAGGGCCTTTGCCGTTTCCTTGAGACAGGCGAGGGGTGTCTCCTTGTAGACAGGGAAACTGCGATGATAGGCACGCACATTTTCCTCAACAGAACGGCTTAAAAAGTCCAGGCTGCACTTCTTGTCGGCGTGAGTCTTATGAACCATTTGAAAGTCTTTTGTCATGACGCTAACTCCTCTCAAAAATTCTTTTCACTTTATATATAGCAACTATCGTGCCAAAAATGAAAAAGTGAAATAAAAGAGCCTAAAATCGCATGGGAGCATGTGGTCAGGATTATTGGCCAAATAGGAAGACCTGGGAACGAAAACAAAAAATCTCAAAATGAGAATATATAGCTTCTCATTTTGAGATTTTTCTCATTTTGAGATTAAAAAAGAAGGGCCAGAAGGCGCAAACTTACTTTATGGTATCTCCCCTTAAAAACGCCTTAGAATTCTTTGAGAGTTCGTACGGCACGACGCCAAAGCGTTCCGACCGGAGGGCGCCGAATAAATTTTTCGATAACACGGGCCTGCAACCGAATCGCTTCGACGGTGTCTTGCGATTATCGGTCTTGAACCATCGAAAAATGCTCCTCGCTAGCCGCTGTTATGAAGTGACCTTTGTCAAGACGGTTTCCAAAAATCTTTTCCCTCATACTTGACCCAAAGATAGTACCTGGCAGCATATGGCAAGAGCTAGGGGTTCACAGCCTCCGTCTCCGGCTTTGGCCTATTCTGTTATACGTGGATTGGTTACCAACAGGCTAATGGTTTCGCCGAGAGCCACACTATCTCGTATCACGGATCTTAAGGTACAACCTATAAGCGGCTATCGTGGATGGCTCGTAAGGAGACGTCGGGCATATATTTTTACTCAGCCCAAAAATCGGGCTGATTTGATGAAGAACGTGAGGCCATTGCTTAAAAAAGACTTTGTGAAAATAATAGCCTCATGGCCTATCGTACGATGGACCGTCCCACGTTTGCTGATTTTTTACGTCTGGGTGCTTCCTTTCCTAACCATGTGTCGTCACTTCCAGCGCCCAGCTTATCAACGCGGAAGCTTTTTGCAATCTTCAGTCCATATGGGCCCATCTACTTTGTCGCCCGCGCGCCCAACCTCCTAGACGTACCGGCCTCTGGCCGCAAGGAAACTCCCGCGTCGCTGCGCTAGCGGACTGCTGGCGTCTCAGGTCTGTCGTCGGTGGAAGCGGGGGCTCCTCGCATCTGGATTCATCTGAACCGAATTCGCAAAAAGCAATTGGAGGAAAAGACCGGAAGGGAAAAGATTGTAAGGCAAAAAACGTAAGAGAAGCCCAAAACCGAACGTAGACGTAGGTTCGGTTTTGGGCTTTTATCTTCTGTTCGGCTTTTGTAGGAGGTGGGTCCTTTGAAATAGAAAGATAACAATGGCGCTTGGAACGACTCGCGTCCCCTCTTTCCCCTTTGAACTTGCTGCAACGCATCGATCTGCCTTTGCCAAGGCGGTAAGCGCATCGCTGCCTTAGAAAAGCGAAGTGGGACATCGTGCAGGGCGGGTAAGTGAGTCGCCGAATTTTTCGTTTTCTCTTATGCTGAAAAATTCGTGCAGAAAGCTTACTCAGAGGGCAGCAACGATAGGAGCAGTCGGAGTTTCCTCTGCCGGAAAGGCCGGTCTTCTGATGTGAAACAGCAGAAAGCGAGTCCTTTTATCCCTTACAGCCGCACCCGTATAAATCCATTGCGGCTGCGGAGGCAAAGGAACTGTTTTCGTGTACGACAGGGCCGCTGATAAAATTGATTAACACTCATGTTGTGTGGAAATTTCCATAAGCATTTATCAACATAATTTTCCCGTTTTGGTGATGGATGAGAAGCGGCGCTTCGTCTCCTTGCAGGCGGTAGTGAGGAAGATTCGCCCGAGTCCCAAGCCCGCTTTGGAGCAGCCGCGGAAGGGCGGAGGGACATGTTTCCGGGCGAATGAAGTTCCACCCCTCCAGTAGGGAGGCTTGGGGCGGCGCACCATGGTCTTTCCTCCATATTTCACAAAAATATTTTTCTTTAAAACTCCTTGCAATAACCTAAAATACATGGTACAATATCAGTCCATGAAATTTTATTTACTAGCAGGATTATAAGGTTTCGCGAGTGCTCAGTGGTTGGACATCGCGTTCCGATCGTTTGGTTGAGAGGAGCACGAAATGCTGACTGAGGGAACTTGGTTTTTACAAGGCTAATCAAAGATTCATTTTGATTGTGGGCCTTGTTTTTTTGTGTTAAAAAACCTGCAGGATGTAAAGGAGTGAGAACCCATATGTTGTTCAAGCCGGTTCATAATGGCAACCGTAAAAGGTACAGCTATGCCAGAATCAAAGAAGTCCTGAAGATGCCGCATCTGATTGACTTGCAGAGAAAATCCTATGAGTGGTTCATCAGGGAAGGACTTCATGACGCGTTCCAGGACGTATCGCCTATCAAGGATGCTACAAACAGCCTGGAACTGAGTTTCGAGAATTTTACCATCGGCGATCCGAAGTATGATATCGAAACTTGCAAGGAAAAAGATGCAACCTATGCGGCTCCTTTGAACGTAGACGTCCGTCTGCTTTATAAAGATACGGGCGAAATCAAGGAATCGACTGTCTTTATGGGCGATTTCCCCCTTATGACCGATACGGGGACCTTCGTCATCAATGGGGCAGAACGTGTCATTGTCAGTCAGCTTGTCCGCAGCCCTGGCGTCTATTATGCCAAGGATATGGATCCAATGGGTAAGTTCCTCTACGGGACCACAGTCATCCCGAACCGCGGGGCCTGGATTGAATATGAGACCGACCTTAACAGCATCATCTATGCCCGTGTGGACCGGACGCGCAAACTGTCTGCTACGGCCCTCCTGCGTGTCATGGGTCTGCCGACAAATGATGATATCATCAGCGTCTTTGGTGAGCATCCTTACCTGGTTGCTACCCTTGCCAAGGACACAACGAAAAATGAAGATGATGCCCTTCTGGAAATCTATCGGAAGCTGCGTCCGGGTGAACCTGCTAACCTTGAAAACGCTGAACAGCTCATCTATAACCTTTTCTCCGACAATCGCCGCTATGATCTGGCAAATGTCGGTCGTTACAAAATCAATAAGAAATTGGGCTGGCGTCATCGTCTTCATGGCAAGACCCTTGCTGAAGACCTGTGCGCTGAAAACCCCGATGGCACGAAAGGTGCCGTGGTCCTTCCTGCAGGGACGAAGATTGGCGATGCCGAAATCGATACCATCGAAAAGAGCGGTATCTTTGCCGATGAGGGCTATGCCATCGTCTATGTCAAGTTCCAGGAACATGCAGAACGCATGATTGTAACGAAGGATATTGAAGCGTCCGTACGCACCATCACGCCGGCTGATGTCATTGCTTCCTTTGGCTATCTCCTGAATGTCATTGATGGCATGGAAGGCAAGGATGATATCGACCATCTGGGCAACCGTCGTGTCCGCTGCGTTGGCGAACTCCTGCAGAACCAGTTCCGCATTGGACTGTCCCGTATGGAACGTGTCATCCGTGAACGCATGACCATCCAGGATGCTGACGTCATCACCCCGCAGGCCCTTATCAACATTCGTCCGGTCGTAGCGGCTGTGAAGGAATTTTTCGGCAGCAGCCAGCTGTCCCAGTTCATGGACCAAAACAACCCGCTTGCCGAACTGACGCATAAACGCCGTCTGTTCGCCTTGGGACCTGGCGGTCTTTCCCGTGAACGTGCCGGCTATGAAGTCCGTGACGTCCATCCTTCCCATTATGGCCGTATGTGCCCAATTGAGACCCCTGAAGGTCCGAACATCGGGCTCATCGGTTCCCTGGCTGCCTATGGCGTGATCAACCGGTATGGTTTCATTGAGACCCCATATCGCAAGGTCGATAAAGTCAATAAGCGTGTTACCGATGAAATCGTCTATCTGACCGCTGACGAAGAAGATAACTATGTTGTTGCCCAGGCCAACGAACCGCTGACCGAAGACAACCATTTTGTGAATACCCACGTCACCTGCCGCGATAAGAACGAAGTCCTTGCGATTCCGCCGGAACGTGTTGACTTCATGGACGTTTCGCCAAAACAGGTTATGTCCATTGCAGCTGCCCTGATTCCTTTCCTTGAAAACGACGACGCCAACCGTGCCCTCATGGGTGCGAACATGCAGCGTCAGGCTGTACCTCTGCTCAATCCGAAGGCGCCAGTCGTTGGTACGGGGATGGAATATAAGATCGCTGTTGACTCCGGTGTCTGCATCCTGGCTAAGCACGCTGGTACGGTCAAGTATGTCAGTGGTGACAAGATCCTCATCACTCGTGATGATGGAAAAGGCATCGATGAATACAATGTCCTGAAATTCAAACGTTCCAACCAGAGTACCTGTGTCAACCAGCGCCCCATTGTCTTTAAGGGCGATAAGGTCGAAGAAGGTCAGGTCCTTGCTGATGGACCGGCAACAGATCACGGCGAGCTTGCCCTTGGCCGCAACGCCATTGCTGCCTATATGCCTTGGGAAGGCTACAACTACGAAGACGCCGTCCTCCTCAGCGAAGACCTCGTCAAGGAAGATGTCTTTACCTCCATCCATATTGAAGAATATAACTGCGATGCCCGCGATACGAAACTGGGACCGGAAGAGATTACCCGCGATATCCCGAACGTTTCTGAAGATGCCCTGAAGGACCTCGACGAAGACGGAATCATTCGTGTCGGTGCTGAAGTCCGTCCTGGCGATATCCTCGTCGGCAAAGTCACGCCGAAAGGGGAAACGGAACTTTCTGCTGAAGAGCGCCTCATCCGTGCCATCTTTGCTGAAAAGGCACGGGAAGTCCGTGACAGCTCCCTCCGTGTTCCTCATGGGGAATTCGGGATCATTATTTCCGTCAAGGTCTTTACCCGTGAAAACGGCGATGAACTGCCGCCTGGCGTCAATAAGCAGGTTCGTGTCAGCATCGTTCAAAAACGTAAAATCGGCGAAGGCGATAAGATGGCAGGCCGTCACGGGAACAAAGGTGTTGTTTCCCGCATCCTGCCGCGCGAAGATATGCCGTTCCTGCCTAATGGCGAACCGGTCCAGATCGTACTGAACCCCTTGGGCGTACCGAGCCGTATGAATATTGGGCAGATTCTTGAAGCCAATCTGGGCTGGGCGGCAACCGCGCTGGGCATGCGTATTGACAACCATGACCCCAACGTCGAAGCAGACCTGCGCAAAGCGGGCTATGATTTCGATGAACTGGGCATGCCAGAAACGGTGGATGGCGCTGTTCCTGTCGCGGTCCCGGTCTTTGACTCGGCTCGCCAGGATGATATGGCCCGTACCCTCGAAGCGGCTGGCGTCGATCCCAGCGGCAAGACAGTCCTTTATGATGGCCGTACCGGGGAACCGTTTGATAACCCTGTTACCGTTGGCTGCATCTACTACCTCAAGCTTCACCATCTGGTTGCTGATAAGATCCATGCCCGTTCTACCGGTCCGTACTCCCTGGTTACCCAGCAGCCGCTTGGTGGTAAGGCGCAGTTCGGTGGGCAGCGTTTCGGTGAAATGGAAGTGTGGGCCCTCGAGGCTTATGGCGCTGCCTATACCCTCCAGGAAATCCTGACCGTGAAGTCTGACGATGTTGTCGGACGTGTAAAGGCTTATGAATCCATCGTCAAGGGTGAAAATATCCCTGAACCGGGTGTCCCTGAATCTTTCAAGGTCCTTGTCAAGGAAATGCAGGCAATCGGTCTTGATGTAAGCGTCCTCGATGAAGATGATGAGGAAATCGATCTTGATGATGAGGATGAAGATATTGGAATGGGCGATATTGCCCGCGAGCTTGACATGGATATGTCCGGCAAGGTCTCCACGGCTGCCAACACCGGGGAACAAGCCCAAAACCGCGCCAATAGCGACGAAGAAGTGAGCCCCGATGAAGACCAGACGGAAGACAGCGATTTTGATGTCATTGCCGATATCGGCAACATGGGAATGGATGATTCCCAAGGCGATGACAACGGCTCTGATGAAGAGTAGGAAGGAGTGAGTGCTCTTGTTGGACGTAAATAAATTTCATTCTATGAGAATCGGCCTGGCTTCCCCGGAAAAGATCCGTTCCTGGTCCCACGGCGAAGTCACGAAGCCGGAAACGATTAACTATAGAACGCTGAAACCAGAACGGGACGGCCTTTTCTGCGAACGCATCTTTGGCCCGACCAAGGACTGGGAATGCCACTGCGGTAAGTACAAACGCATCCGCTATAAAGGTGTGGTCTGCGACAAGTGCGGCGTCGAAGTCACGCGGGCAAAAGTCCGTCGTGACCGCATGGGCTCCATTGAGCTTGCTGCTCCTGTCTCCCACATCTGGTATTTCAAGGGGATTCCCTGCCGCATGGGCGCCATCCTTGACATTGGTCAGCGCGCCCTTGAAAAGGTCCTCTATTTTGCAAGCTACATCGTCCTTGATCCGGGCGATACGAACCTGACAAAAAAGCAGCTCCTCACAGAAGCCGAATACCAGGAAAAACTGGATGAATTCGGGGATACTTTCCGCGTCGGCATTGGTGCCGAAGCCATCAAGGAACTGCTCCACGAAATCAATGTGGAAGAACTGACGAAGGAACTGCGGGCAGCACTCAAGACGGAGACGAGCCTCCAGAAAAAACGCAACATCGTGCGCCGTCTCGATGTCTGTGAAGCCTTCCTCAAGAGCGGCAACAAGCCAGAATGGATGATCATGGATGTCATTCCGGTCATTCCGCCGGATTTGCGTCCGATGGTTCAGCTCGATGGCGGCCGTTTTGCTACAAGCGACCTGAACGACCTCTATCGCCGTGTCATCAACCGTAACAATCGTTTAAGAAGACTCTTAGAGTTAGGAGCACCGGATATCATCGTCCGCAACGAGAAACGTATGCTTCAGGAAGCTGTTGATGCCCTGATCGATAATGGTCGTCGTGGCCGTCCTGTTACAGGTCCTGGTAACCGTGCATTAAAATCTCTTTCAGATATGTTAAAAGGTAAATCCGGACGTTTCCGTCAGAACTTACTTGGAAAACGTGTTGACTACTCCGGACGTTCCGTTATCTGTGTAGAGCCGAAGTTAAAGATTTATCAGTGCGGTCTGCCAAAAGAGATGGCAATTGAGCTGTTCAAACCGTTCGTAATGAAAGAGCTTGTTGCAAACGGAACTGCACACAATATCAAGAGTGCGAAAAAGATGGTTGAGAGACTCCAGACAGAGGTTTGGGATGTTCTCGAAGACGTTATCAAAGAGCATCCGGTTATGTTAAACCGTGCTCCTAA
>ENA-OPCD01002024-OPCD01002024.1-human-gut-metagenome-genome-assembly--contig:-NODE-2024-length-14783-cov-3.278449_pt1 | contig 14783 bp, 15 predicted proteins | sample MGYA00241560_ERZ501471 | MGnify/ENA primary metagenome ERZ501471 (study PRJEB25962, sample SAMEA2042578) | human gut metagenome | biome: human gut; feature: human-associated habitat; material: faeces...
CCGTCAGCGTCTGCGGCTGCATGCGGTTGGCCTGCAGCTTGCGCATGACGTTCGGCAGCCGCGGCTCGTTGATGGCCTTCACGACCGTGACCACGGCCGGCAGCGGCGCGCGGGATTTTTTTCAAGGCGTCGCGGGACGGTCGTCCCGCGGCGGAAGGCTCATCGGATCAGACCCAGCCCTTCCGGCGGAACTCCTTGAGCTTCGCGGCGAAGTACTTCATGTCGTCGGGCGTCGAGAGCGAGACGCGGCACCATTCGACGGCGGGCGGGAAGGGACGGCCCACCATGATGTTTTCTTCCTTCAGCATCCGGTCCGCAAAGGGCTTGAGCGGCGCCTTGAGATTCACGAAGACGAAGTTCGTCTGACTCGGGAGGTACTCGAGACCGAGCTCGTCGAGGCAGTCCGTGAGGATCTTTCGCGATTCGTCGTTCACAGCCTTCGAGCGCTTGAGGAAGTCCGCGTCGTTCAATTCGGCGAGCGCCGCCTCGATCGTGCAGTTGTTCATCATGATGTCGTAGGCGACGTGCTTTTTCACGCGCTCGATCACCTTCGGCGCCGCGTACGCAAAGCCCAGACGCAGCCCCGCCATGGCGAAGATCTTCGAGAAGGTCTTGAGCACGCACAGGTTTTCGAGCCCCTCGTCGACGAGCGTCTTGCAGGAGACGAAGGACGGATCGCGGACGTATTCGGCGTAGGCCTCGTCGATGACGAAGAAGACGTCGGCCGGACGAGAGCGGATCCAGTCGTGAAGGGCCTTCGAGTCGACGATGGTCGAGGTTGGGTTGTTCGGGTTGACGAAGTAGACGATGACGGGGCCGTTGATGCCCGCGACGGTCTTCTTCATGGCCTCAAGGTCGACGGACCACTTCGCGCCCATCGGCACGGTGACGACCTTGACGTTGTTCTTGCGGGCCGTGTCGGCGCCGTCGCTGTAGGTGAGTTCGGGACAGATGAGGCAGACGCCGGGACGGATGTGGGCCTCGATGCTCGCGCGGATCGATTCGGCGGAGCCGTGCGAGAGCATCACGTTCTCGGGCTTGCCGCCCATGAAGTCGGCGCAGGCCTTGCGGAGCCTTTCGGCTGCGACGAACGGGTAGCGGTTGGCGTCGGGCAGGGCTGCGATCGCGGCGTCGCGGGCGGCGGGCGTGAGGCCGAGCGGATTTTCGTTGAAGCAGAGCGCCATCGGCTTTTTGGCCGTGGGCGGCGTGAACTTGGGCAGGGCGGGCGCAGGCGCGGCCTGCGCGGAGCCGAGCATGAGGGAGCCCGCGCCAAGGGCGGCGGCTCCGAGGAAATTGCGGCGGTTCAGGGGCATGATGCTCTCCGGGTGTCTGTGACTGGGGCCGGTGCGCGGCACCGGCGTTTCAGTCATTGTGACTCGAACGAAGGCTCTTGATGTCTCCTTGATGCGCTCTGCAAGAGGGAATTTCGCACTTTGTTGAGCGACTTCAGAGCGCTTGGGCGGAATGCTTTAGGGAAAACGGATTAGAACGGTTCTCGTGAACACTGCCGTGCAGTATCTTGGTGTGACTGCTCCTGCCTGAAATTGGAGGCTGAAGCGTGCCTAGTTGAGACACTGGGCATGTTGTAAAGTTACAGCTCTGACGGTGTTCCCGAAAAATAGATCCCTGTTGGCAGTTGAGGCTTTCCAGCACGATACTTCAGCCCGCGTTTTGGCAGTTCGTAAAACCTCAGATCATCTTCCCGAGGATCGATGATGGATGTCAGGGCTGACATGCAGCGTTCGAACGCATCCCGGGAACCATTGAAAAGGAAAACGCTGTATTGGATCGGCAGCGCCTGGGCAATGAGCATGTGGTGAACCTTGTGCCATCGGTTGCGATCGCGAATGTCGTAAGCTACAAGATAGAGCCCCATGAACGGGATCTCCTCAAATCTTAGGTTCGTCGGTGCACGACGTATTCACACATTCGGCAGTGGATGCCGTCGAGCTCTTCGCACGTCAGTTCCTGTCCCCGAAATGCCATCGGCATGTTGAACTCCAGTGCAAGGTATCGGGCGTTCTTGGCGCAGATGTCCGCGGCAAGGTGCATGGGCAGCACACCGATGACCGTGTCTCCTGCATTCACTTCGCTGGCCTGAAGATGAGAGACCCAGCGATCGACATGAACGGGCTGACGCTTCATCCATTCAATTGCTCCGGCGTGTCGTGAAACAAAAATGACGGCCATGACTTTATTGCGACTGTTTGTGTGAACGATGTTGGGTGACAAAGGTCGATGCGTGCTTGAGGCTGCGTTTGTTCAGGTAGCGCCGCCATTCACCGGCAACTGCTTCATACTGAGGATAAAACTTGATGCGTCCATCCTTGGAGAGCAGGCAGCGTTCTGTTGTTTTTGTGAAGTCCGATAATGTTATGGTTTTTGTTTGAAATAAACTAAGTACGAACCGGTCTGCTTCCGGACGCAGGGGCTCCATCAAGTCGCAGGCAAGCGAAGGACGTCCGTATTCCAAACTGTGCAGGAATCCGACAAACGGATCGAGCCCTGCTTGATGGGCTGACACGCCTGCTTCTGATGTAAGCAAGGTGTAGGTCAGCGACAGCAGTGCATTGACAGGATCCCTGGGCGGACGTCGGTTTCGATGGGTAAATCCAAGCTCCGGACTGACGCAGCGACCAAGCGCTTCAAAATACACGGCTGCGGCCAGACCTTCAAGCCCGCGTAATGCATCGAGCGAAGGCTCAGCGTTCAGACGCCCTAAAAGTTCGTCCAGTCGCGTTATGGCAGATTCCAAAAACGCCTTCTCGTCGTGGTTTTCCATTGAAAGATCGACAACATGCCGCTTTTGTGCCTGAAGTTTCTCCGTCAAAAGGTCCACTGCAAACAGGCGGCAGAATTCAGGATCCTCGCTCAGCTGATATTGACTGCGCCTTCTTTCAGCGTCCTTGTGCTCCGTCGGCAGAAAAAGAGTCGGCTTGATTGCGTGCCCGGAAAGGAAAAGCATGCCGATCCCGCGAGCGGCGAGTTTGGCCAGTGCTCCCGTATTGATTGAGACATCGCTTTTGAAAACGATCCGTTCAAGCGGAGCGGTCGGAACAGTTCCGCATCGCTCTCCGTTTTCATAGAAAACAAGCGCACCGTTTTCCAACTTGCACCCGAGTCCCTTGCGATCAATGTACAGCGTAGACATGGATATTCAAACAACAAGAAAAGGTTCCGTAGAGATTCGACGAGCAGTCCCTGTCAGGCGGTTCAGCATGTGTGGATCAAGCTCAAAGCAATGGAATCGATCGGCATCAGTCAATGCATTGCCGACATGGCCGATCAGTTCTGCAAGTTCCGAAGCCGTCAGCCAGCATTCGTAAAAGGATTTCTGATGGCTGATGGCATAAGCGGATATGAAGCCTCTTACGCGTGACTGCCTGGGGGCGTCAACTATGTCGTATAGCACGAGATAGAGTTTTCTTCCTTGAGACATAAGCGAAATTTGTTTTTTCACAACCTTCTGCTCCATAATTATCAGATAGGTCACCAAGGCGGTGAAAAATGACAAATTTGTGACTCCCCATTGAGGTGTGATTCTGAGTAATCATCGACATGGGTTAGATTCACGTGAAGGAGTGCGCCATGACTAATGAAGATGTTCAGGATCCTTTGAACGAAGTTGGTGTTCATTTCTGCTTGGTTTCGAAGCAGGCAGCCGTCAATCTGCTCCCGGTGGAGCACTATCGTCCGAATGCAGTGGTCTTGTTTGTGAGCCATGAAATGCAGGCTCAGGCCCGTGATCTTCAGGCGGCCATGCTTAAATCTCTCCCGGGGCTCAGGATCAACATCATTTCGCTTGCAGACGCCTGGGATTTGGCGGGTGTTCGTGATGCCGTTTGGGGTCAGCTTGAGGGGTTGTGCTGCGACGTCAATCAGATCGCCGTCAATGTGACCGGCGGAACAAAAATCATGATGCTCGGTGCGCTTCTGGCGGCTTCGGCAGCAGGTGCGCGTTGCTTCTATCTCAACGAATCTGACAATTCGATCAGTCTGATCGATCCTGACAGTAACGATGGCAGTCGCCGCATGCAGAAAGTCCGTTTGCAAACAAAGGTCGAAACTTATCTGAAAGCCTACGGATTCCAAGTGGAGGACAGCAGTCGGATGCCGTCCGTCAGCATGCCGGAAAAAATGCTGATCGAAAGCCTGATCAATACGCCCTCTTTTCGAGACGTCATGCCGCTTCTCAACATGCTGTCGACTGACCGGGAAACGGAGAAGGCGCTCAAGGTTTCCTTCAAGGGGCGCATTCCGCCTCAGAACCGAGCAGCGTTTGATGCACTCTGCGACCGTTTTATACAAACGGGACACCTGAACATTCGCGGCGACATCATGACGTTTCCTTCCGAAGCAGACCGCTTCTTCGTTGCCGGAGGCTGGCTGGAGCGCTATGTTTTCAATACACTGAGCGACATGAAGATGAAGCCCGAAGGCAATATCACGGTCATCGGGGACGCGAAGAATGAAATCGATGTTGCTTTCTTCCATGAAGGTTCGCTCTGCATCGTCGAATGCAAGACCGGGAACTTGAGCGCGAGTGAGGATGCCAATCAGGTGATCTACAAGCTTGAGTCACTCAAAAAACTGGGGGGGATTAAGACGAAGCTGATTCTGGTGAGCTATAAGCCGATCAGTGCCAAATCCAACATTCGAGCAACCGGAGACAAGACGCATATCCTTCTCATCCAGGGTGACCAGCTCAAGCGCTTGAAGGACAATTTGACGCGATGCCTGCAGAAATGAACTCGAGGCGATGCATTTTGCTCGCCGTGACGGGCATGACTCCTCAGGTCATCACGGAAACGATCTATGCCCTCAAAACTGAACGAGACATTGTGCCGGATGAGGTGCATGTTGTTACAACAAGTTCCGGTGCCGACTGCATTCGTGAGACGCTTCTCGATCCCTCATGCGGTCGTTGGCAGGATTTTGTCAGTGCGCTGGGGGCCGACAAGACCATCTCTTTCAATGCGGCGAATGTGCATGTGATTCGAACTGCCGACGGTCGAAAACTCGACGACATTCGAACGCCGGAAGACAATACTTGGGCGGCGGACTGCATCACGGAATGCGTGCGAAGTTTCTGTGCCCGCGATGATGTTCGTCTGCTCGTCTCAATGGCGGGAGGGCGAAAAAGCATGGGGTTTTACGCCGGATATGCGTTGTCGCTTTATGGGCGAGCATTCGACGGACTCTATCATGTACTGGTTTCGCCACCATATGAAAACCTGCCCGACTTCTTCTATCCTGCTCAACAGTCGCCGGAATGTCTGAACATTCGCAATGTGCGGCTGGCCGCGTGCGACGCGGAGATCATGCTGGCCGACATACCATTCGTTCGCATGGGAAACGATCCTGCGTCGAACCGAGGAAGCTATATGTCGGCCGTCAGGGAAGCGCAGAACCATCAGCCGATGCCCGCAGCACTCATGTTCGATGAGTCCAGACGAACCGTCGTCGCCGGAGGAGTGACGATTAAGTTCCCGCCTCTCCTTTTTGCCGTCTATCTCTGGCTCTCCTTGCGGGCAAAAGATGGCAAGCCGCCCTGTCGTCCCGGAAAGGATGTTTTTGCTGAGGAGTTTCTTGGGATATACCGCCGCGTATCTGGAGGTGAGACGCCCGACTATGAGCATGCCTGCAGCGCTCTGTCGCGAGACGAGGATTTCCTTCCTTATTTTCAAGAAAAGCGGGCGTTGATCAACAAGCGGCTTCGCATTCGGTTGGGCGATGCGGCCAAACCCTATCTTATTGATTCTCATGTCAAGCGTCTGGACACCAGATATGGGCTTTCCCTTTCGGTTGATGCTATTTCGTTGTCGAAAAACTGCATGACAAGTTTGTGAAGACACTTGTTGTGAAGTACTGTGGTAAAGTGCATACATTATCGATCTCATTGTTTAGGGTCTTGCCATGAAGAGTTCATTGCTTGATGCTACATGCCGTGTGGCTTTTGCAGGGTTGATCCATGACCTCGGCAAATTTGCGCAAAGAGCGCGAATCGATGCGTCCGAAGTCTCGATCAAGCTCCATCAACAAATGTATTGCCCGCGGCGTCAAGCAGGCGATCGCATTTGGTGGACTCATCAGCATGCGGCCTACACTGCCCTTGCGTTTCCTGTTATCGAGAAGGTCGCCCCGGCCTTGATCGGCGAGAAGGCATTCCCCTTTTCAGAGGGAGATGCGACGGATTCGCTGATCAATGCTGCTTCAGCCCATCATGCGCCTCAAACATTCCTTCAGTGGATTGTCGCGACCGCCGACCGTGTTGCCTCGGGCTTTGAGCGAGAGGTCTATGACGGTGAGACGGCCGGAGTGGAACCAAAGAATTACATTCAGACGCGTCAGCGTGCGCTGCTTGAAGAAGTCTCGCTGCAAGGCAGCCGTTCAATTCGGGCAGACACGTTGAAACTTGGATTCCCTCTGCGTCCGCTTTCGGCTGCCGCTCTTTTCCCGGAGGCGCTCGATAAGTTGGAAGACAGGACGGTGGATCAAGCTTCAAGTGAGTACCGCACGCTCTGGCAGGACTTTGCCTCTGCTCTTGCTTCTCCCGATCGAGCCATGCTCGCAGGATTCCGCGAGAGCTGGCCGCTGTGGCTCGACTCGTTTGATACGGCCTGGCTTACGTTTACGCAGGCCGTGCCTTCCGCCACCGCCTTCAATGTCAAGCCGGACGTTTCGCTCTATGATCATTCCAAGGCAGTTGCCGCATTGTCGGCTGCACTTTGGCGATGGCACGAGGAAGAAGGCCGAACGGATGACGATGCCGTTCGCGCACTCAAGAATCGGCTCGATTGGGATGACGACAAGCTTCTGCTGATTCAAGGAGACTTCTTCGGCATTCAAAACTTCATCTTCAGCGAAGGAAGCGATACCAACCGCAAGTCCGCCAAGCTTCTTCGCGGCCGTTCGTTCTACGTATCGCTTCTATGCGAGCTGGCGGCGCTGAAGGTTCTGCAAACACTGGAGCTTCCTTCGACAAGTCAGATCATCAATGCTGCCGGAAAATTCTTGATTGTTGCTCCCAACACGACGTCCGTCAAAACGAAGCTCGAGGTCCTTAAAACGACTTTCGACGAATGGTTCCTTGACTCGACCTTCGGAACTTGCGGGATTGGGTTGGCTGCGACGCCCGCCACCTGCAACGACTTCATTGGCAAGCACTATCAGGCGCTTGCCGACCGTCTGTACCTGGCGTTGGAAAAGGCGAAGTACCAGCGCTTTGCCGTAACGAAGATGGACTCTGCGGTCTTCGACGCCGATTATCCGTACGGCGCCTGCCGGTGGCAGCAACGCATGCCTGCTGATGGTCGTGCGGACGGCGAATCCTGTGCGCTTTCTCGAGACCAGATTCTGGTCGGCCGTGCCCTCACTACGAAGACGCATCTTGTCATTTTCGACCATGAGGCACCTTCCGGCTTTACTACTTGCGAAATGCCGATCTTCGGATACCGTGTCGCATTTGCGAGTTCGGACCAGCTTCAGCGGCTGAAGCCCGAAGGGATCAGCCGCTGCTGGGATTTTTCCCTGCCGGCCGATCCTCATGAAGTGCTCTGGCACGGTTGTGCACGCCGAAATATCAACGGGTATGTGCCGCATTACAGTCAGGATGACCTGCTCAATCCGGATGCCCGATTCGGGGACGACGATGATCTCGTTGTCGGTGCGACGAAGACTTTTGAAACCCTGGCTCATGCCGACACGCGAAGCGGGCTCGGCACGACGGGATTGATGACGCTTAAGGGCGACGTCGACAACCTGGGGCTCATTTTCAGAAAGGGACTTACGGATGCAACGGTGGGACGCGAACGCATCATGACATTCGCCAAGACCGCTTCGCTTTCTCGGCAGATGAACGCCTTCTTCTCCGTTTATTTGCCGACGCTCTGTGCGCAAAAGTTCAGGAACATGTACACCGTCTTTGCAGGCGGCGACGATTTCTTCCTGATTGGTCCCTGGCACGAAACGCAGAAGCTTGCGCTGGCTCTCGAATCGGCCTTCGTCCGTTTTGCCTGCTGCAATCCGGACGTCCACTTCTCCGTCGGCATGGTGATGACAAAGCCAAGCGTGCCCGCACGCACGCTTGCAGCCATGGCAGAGGAGGCACTCAGCGAAGCAAAGAGCCGTCCCGGCAAGTGCAGTGCCTCGCTGTTCGGTCAGACGGTGTCGTGGACCGATCTTCATCGTCTTGAAGAGATCGAGGATTTTCTCTCCGAAGCTGCAGATCGATACGGCGTGACGTCCTCCTATCTCTACAGCCTCTTTGAACTGATCGATATGGCAGGAGACACTACGCGCCCCGAAGCCTCCCTATGGCGAAGCCGACTCTACTACACGACGACACGACTGTTTGAACGCCAGAGGACTGTGGCCGGAAACGATGTCACCCGCGCTCGTGACGAATTTTTGCAGACGCTGCTGCGTTACTTTGAAAGAGACAAGGCTGCGCTTCGCATTCCGCTTACCAACACCTTTTATGCCGTTCGTAGGAATTAAGGATCAATCATTATGGCAAATCCGCATTCAATGACCACGCCTCGAACCATGGGACGAGTCACGCTCGCTCCTGTCGATCCGAATCTCTTTTCCGATACTGCGCTTGAAGCTGCGCGCGCGTGTACCAGTCTGAAGGAGAACAAGCCTGCCCAGCTTCGTAAATTCTACGATGAGCTCGTGATGTGGCACGACAAAGTGCACTTTGCGCAATCGACCGAAGCCAAAGAAGCCAAATTCAAGGAGGTCTCTCCGTTCATTCAGATGATGCGCGCCAAAGCGGCGTATGCAAAGGGCCGCGGGTTGGTCGACGAGACCTTCTACAACTTGTTCAACAACGTTGTCAGCCAGATTCAGACGCCCGAAACGCTGCGAACCGCGAAATTCTTCTTCGAAGCCTTCCTCGGCTATATGAAGTATTTCAATCCCAATAAATAAGTGCGCAAGGAGCTAGGTATGAAACTCAATCAAATTCTGACGATCAAGGCGACATTGCGCTGCGCGTCCGGCCTTCATATCGGCGGTGGTGATGCTGAAATGCACATCGGTGGAATCGACAATGCCGTGGTGCGCAATCCGCTCACGCAGCGTCCCTATATTCCCGGGTCCAGCATCAAGGGGAAAATTCGCAGTCTGCTTGAATGGCGAAGCGGCGCCGTTCGTTCCGCCCCCTTGGGTTGGTCGGATTTCATCAATGCCGGTGAAAGCGAAAGCGTGCTGATGATTCTCAAGCTTTTCGGCGTAGCCGGAAGCGATCAGCTGACGAACGAGCAAGCCGCCCGCATCGGTCCCGCACGCCTCTCCTTCTGGGACTGTGAAATGTCGGATGGCTGGATGAAGATGCTTGCTGAAAGCAATCAGCTCCCGACGGAGGCTAAAAGCGAAAATTCAATTGACCGCATCTCCGGCAAGGCGCTTAATCCGCGCTACACCGAGCGTGTTGTCGCGGGTACGGCGTTCGATTTCCGCCTTTCGCTCAAAGTGCTCGATTGTGACGGCGAAGACATGCGCAAGACCGTGCTCGCCGGCCTTCGTCTGCTTGAATTCGACAGCCTTGGCGGCTCCGGCAGTCGCGGCTACGGCAAGGTGAAGTTTGAAAACGTGACGATCGACGGCAAGGACTGCCAGGCGGAATTTGATCAGATCGATCCCTTCAAGCTTTAAGCGAGGTGCGGCATGACTACCGTACGTCTTACGTTGCAACCGGCATCGGCCTTCGGTACGCCGCTTTTAGGCGAAATACTCTTCGGGCAGATGTGCTGGGCCTTCGTTCGTCTCTATGGGGAGGAACGACTGGCGGATCTGCTTGAAGGTTATGTTGACGGCAGGCCTTTTGCGGTTTTGTCAGACGCCTTCCCCAGCGGCCATGTGCCTTTGCCGACTCTGCCCAACTATCTTTGGCAGGATCCGGCAAGCGCCGATATGAAGTACCTCAAGAAAAAGGCCTGGCTCCCGATTTCGGCATTGCGGGAAGCACCGCATCGCTGGCAGCAGCTTGCGCTGACCGACCGTGAAGTGTTGGAAGGCGGATTGCGAACGACAGCATCGGTTGCGCACAATACGATCAATCGCATGACGATGACGACGGGAACGGGGCAGTTTGCCCCTTACCTCAAGACCCAAACCTGGTACAACACTGGTCTTCCGCTTGAGATCTATGCAGTGATTGACGAAACACGCACTTCGGGTGAGGAAATTCGAGCGGCTCTTGAATACGTCGGCTTGTCCGGTTATGGTCGAGACGCGAGCATAGGATTGGGCAAGTTCACAATCGCAGAAACGCATGTGCCATGCGATCCTGAGCCGACCAGCCGTTCCCGACTGGCACTGTCTTCCTGCGTGCTGGCCGGTGAACACGGCATTGATGCCGAGCGAACCTTCTACCGAATTCGCACGCATTTCGGCCGTCACGGCGATCGAATGGCGTTGACAGGGAAACCCTTCAAGCGGCCTGTCCTGGCGGCGTCTGTCGGAGCCGTACTTACTTACGAAACGAAGCATGACCGCCCCTTTGCAGGGCAAGGCATTGCAGGCATCTCCCCGTCGCAGCCCGAGGCTGTGCATCAGGGCTACTCTCCCGTTCTAGCCCTGACTGCGTGCTTCTGACGAAACGCCCTCGAAGGAGAAATTATGAAATCGACATTTCTGACGTCGTATCGATTGGCCATTACGCCGCTCTCTCCCATCCATATCGGCTGCGGTGAGGACTATGTGCCGACCAACTACGTCATTGATGACACCCGAGGCTTCCTGTACGCCTTCAATCCCGGAGAGGCATATCTGGCCGAATCGGATCTTCAGGCATTGCGTCCGATCGCCACGGATTACAAGAAGGTCACACTCTTTTATTCGCAGCATGTCGACGTTTTTCGTCCCTGGGCGCGTCGCATCGTCCCCGTAGGGGCTAAGGGCCTGCTGTTCTATCGGAAGATGCTTGCCCCCAAGGGGCAGCAAAAAGCCACTGAATTTGTGATTGAACGTACTGCCTACGAAGTCGGCCAGTCCCAGACAGAACCTTATGTGCCCGGATCCAGCCTCAAGGGAACCGTCGTCACTGCGCTCGAAGAGCGCTTGAACTGCGGTCGTCGTCTGGATTCGCGCTCTGATGTTCAGGGTGTGCTTGGAGGAGATTTTGAAAATTCCCCGATGCGTTTCCTGCGCATCGGCGACTGTCGTGGGGAGAATGTTCTGACACGCGTATTCACTTCGCGCCGTTTTTTCAAGAACGATCTGAAGCCCGACGGATTTCCTTTGGCTTTTGAAGGCATCATGCCGGCACAGTTCCGTGTCCTGACGGGAGAAATGACCCTCGCTGCCGGGCAAAACCGCCTCCGGTTATCGCATGTCTACGATGACCCTGCGGACATCATGCACGACCTTCATCGTTACAGCACAGCTCGGTGGCTGGAGGAGGCCGGCATCTACAAGGCGTTGGCTCCGGCATGGTACGACAGCGTAGCCAGGCTCTTCAAAGCAATGGCACCTCGATTTGACTCCGGACGTGCTGCCTTGGTGCGTCTGGGTAAAAACGCCGGCGCTCAAAGTAAAACCCTGCATGGTGAGAATCTGCCGCGCATCCTGATCCGCCACAAAAACTCCAGAATCAATCCCCCGGAAGTGCTCCCCGAAACCTTAACGCTTTGCCTTACGGATGAAGCCGAACCTGTGTGGAACGGGCTGCCCTATGGATGGGCGATTATTGAGTTGAATCCCGACGACGAATTTAGTGCGCTCGACGATTGGTGTGAAAACATAAGGCCGGACTTCATCCGAGCCTTAATCGGCGGTTCAATTTCCGATGAATGGGATCGTATTCTGATGCAAAAAGAGGAACGCACTCAAATGCGTGAAATCAAGCGTCAGGAAGATGAAGCCCGGCGTCTCAAGCAGGAGATGGAGGCTCAGGAAGAAGCTCGAAAGGCTGAAGCACTTGCCGCCATGAGTGAGGAAGCGCGTGAAATCACAACAGTTTGTGATGCACTCGAAAGCTGGAACGGCAATGTGAATCCCGGCACTACGCTCTTCAACGAAGTGAAGGCTTTGTTGGAAAAAGCTCAGGACTGGTCCAATGCTGAAGACAAGCTTGCACTGGCTCAGCGCATTCAGCCTTTGATGAAGAAGAAAAACATGTATCAGGGGAAGGCTGAAAAACTGTTCAAGGCTCAGCTTCGTGCTTTGCGAGGTGAAGCGTGATCCTTTCTTATGAAGAAGCGCTGAATCGTCCGGACGGCGTTACCGCCATCAAGGTGCCTGCCGTTCGTTACGAGTTCGTCTTTGGAGTGACAACTTCCATTAGGTCACCGGAATATGCGGGGTCCATGATTCGTGGCGCCTTCGGACGCGCACTGCGAAAAACGGCCTGCATGACACGGCAGAGTGATTGCAAATCCTGCCCTCTCTATCGCACTTGCCCTTATACGGCCATTTTTGAAGCTCCGCCTCCAATGGAAGGCGGGATTCAGAAGTTTTCGCACATTCCGAATCCGTACGTCATCGAACCGCCTGAATGGGGCAAGCATGAATACGAAGTTGGCGAACACTTCCGGTTCAGTCTGGTTCTGTGGGGGCGGGCAAGAGCGCAGCTTGCTTTGATCATTTATGCCATGCAGCGCGCCTTTTCCTATGATGTTGGTCACGGCAAAGCAAAGTTGCTGTCTGTTGCCAAGTCGAATGGAAGCGAACGTTCTGAGATCATCTTTACTCCGGCCATGGAGCGCGTGACTCGACATGAACAGGAATCGATTTTGGCGGTCCCGTTTGATGATATGGTAACAATGACATTGGAGACGCCAATGCGTCTCCAAAATAATGGTCGACCACTCGGCCCTGATCTGATCACATCCCGTGCCCTTCTAATGACGCTGACTCGTCGTGCATCATTGCTTTCTGCGTATCAATGCGGCATTCCTTGTTCCCTGAATTTCAATCGTTTGATCGAAGAAGGCGAGAAGGTTGAGTTGAAGAAGCATCTGGCTTGGCGCGATTGGACACGCTATTCCAGCCGGCAGCAACGACAGATGAGTTTTGGGGGAGTCGTGGGTAGCATTGAACTATGTCATCTTTCGCCGACGTGGCGTATCATGCTGACATTGGGATTGTTGACCCATGTCGGTAAAAATTCATCTTTCGGATTAGGAAGGTACAGGCTAGAAGGCAAGGAGTGATTTGATATGGATCAACTTCGGTCCGGCAACTTTTTCCTCTCTTTTATGCCTAATGTTTGCGCAATGAAAACGACTGTCTACGTGCGAATGCCAAGCTGTCCAGAGTCCTAGACTTGCCCTGATCTTTAAGGGATTGCGACAAATCGCAGTCTTCGAGGGTTCCGACGCCGCAGTGTCCTAGACTTGCCCTGATCTTTAAGGGATTGCGACGTGAGGCAGATGCCTCGTGCGATTAGATCGGTCATAGTCCTAGACTTGCCCTGATCTTTAAGGGATTGCGACCCTGCGGGCTTTACGCCCGTCCCGTTCTGGGGCGTCCTAGACTTGCCCTGATCTTTAAGGGATTGCGACTTCGTGGAAAGAGCAGATCACATCGGCCATAGTCCTAGACTTGCCCTGATCTTTAAGGGATTGCGACGGGTTCATTTCCCTCAGGTCAAGGTTTCGCATCTGGTCCTAGACTTGCCCTGATCTTTAAGGGATTGCGACCAGCGGACTTTGCGATAGTGTTGGCCATGATAATAAGTCCTAGACTTGCCCTGATCTTTAAGGGATTGCGACTGGTGCAAGTTCGGGAGGTTGAACGTCGTCGATCCAGTCCTAGACTTGCCCTGATCTTTAAGGGATTTGCCGCTTTGCACGCTGCACGCCTCATCATTGCTTATCAATATTTGATCTACATCAATAAGCTGAGCGTCGTCAAAGAAAAGCCCTCGAGGGAATGGAGTTCCCTTGAGGGCTTGTAAAAAATCAGATCAGGATGCAATGCGCGGCCAGGCGGCCTGCCATGGGCCCGAGAGGAGCGCCGTGAGCCTCGCCTCGTCCTCCGCGATCCTGCTTCGGGTGCTGAGCGCCCCGTCCCTGAGGCTGCAGAAGGTGCGCGCGCACAGAAGCGCACGGGCGAATGCGGTCCAGCTCGCGCAGCGCGCGATCGCCTCGCCCGCGATGCGGCGCCTCAGGCGTTCGATGTCGGCGGGCTGGACCATCTCGACGTATAGCGCGGCCTCGAGAAGCGCGGCGCTCTGGGAGAGTTCGAGGGCGCGCAGGCGCGTCCAGTCGAAGTCGTTGCGGAAGGCGTCGACGAACATGCGCCTGCGGCGCATCGTCTCCTGCTCGGCGGGCGAGAGCGCGAGCATGTCGAAGCCCGACCAGCCGAGCGCCATGGTGTCCTTCATCAGGCGGCTGACGGTCTGGGCGTCGGAGATGCGGCGGTAGAGCCTGGTGACGGGGGCGCCGTCGACGATCACGCGGAAGCGTTCCTCGAGGTCGTCGGGCGACATGATCTCAAGCTCGGTCGAGAGGCGGTGGCCGACGTCGCTTGCAGCGTTGACGTCGCCCGCAGGGATGACGCCTTCATCCCATCCCTCCGTCCAGACCGTGAAGCGCGCGATGTTCGCGGCCGTGCCCTCGAAGTCAATGTTGTCCCAGACGCGAGGCGCGGATCTGGTCTTCACGTCGCCGAGGCGCACGAGCGCGGCACGCAGGTCCGAAAGGACGGGCTGCATGGCGGCGGATGGCATCAGGAGCTCGATCGGTTCTTCGTCGTTCGTCATGGGGTTGGGAGCCGGAGGATGGGGCGACCCTTCATTTTATCCCGCTGAGCGGGAGCCGCTCGCGTCGTCG
>ENA-OPCD01002052-OPCD01002052.1-human-gut-metagenome-genome-assembly--contig:-NODE-2052-length-14673-cov-7.174374_pt1 | contig 14673 bp, 9 predicted proteins | sample MGYA00241560_ERZ501471 | MGnify/ENA primary metagenome ERZ501471 (study PRJEB25962, sample SAMEA2042578) | human gut metagenome | biome: human gut; feature: human-associated habitat; material: faeces...
ATAGTTGAAGGTGTCCTCAAATGAGCCGACACGGACGACCTTTGCAGGGGCGGTCTCTGCGGCAGCTTTCACAGGGAGCACGGCTGACAGCAATAGCAGCAGGCTCAGCATCACACAGGCGCTTTTCCGCATCAAGGTCTGCATGGTTTCGCTCATTCCAGAGTTTTTCATTTTATCCAATCTTTCTCCGCCCCAGACGGTCTCATTCCGGCTTTATTTTCACTTCACCGATTTCAGGAAGGTGCTTGCAATATCTTGTTCTGCTGTCAGCAGCTTTTTGAATATATACCATTATATAGTATACATTGTAACATTATAGCAAAAGCGTTTCAAGAATTTTTTCTCGTAAAGAGCACTTATTTTTACGACACGTGTTTATCCCCTACTGACAAAATACCGTTACCGCCAAAATACAGCAATGACAACAAAAAAGCGAGCAGCCTTTTCAGGTTGCCCGCTTATGAAAGCTATCTGTTATAAAGCAGTTCTCCCCTTCCTGCGCCGTCAGGGGAAGGGGCATATTGTGAACATCAGCTCCGTTGCCGCTGTAGCGCACATTCCATTCCAGACCTTCTACTCTGCAAGCAAAGCTGCCGTTTCTTCTTACTCTTACGCTCTGGCAAACGAAGTCAAGCCCTATGGCATCCATGTTACCGTTGTAGAGTTGGGAGACATCTGCACCGGATTTACAAAAGCACGCCAGAAAAGTATTCTCGGCGATGATGAATATGGCGGACGCATCTCCCGGAGCGTCAGTCAGATGGAGCACGACGAGCAAAACGGCATGGACCCGGCAGACATCGGACGGTACATTGCCGGCATTGTGGAGAAAAAGAAACCCGCCGTCGTTTATGTTGCCGGTGCACAGTATAAATTCCTGAGCCTGCTGTGCAAGCTTCTGCCCGCTGCTGCGCGCGGAAAGATCGTAGGGAAAATATACGGGTAACAGGCGCAACGCTCCGCAAAGTACATCTTGACAAAGTTTCCAGAATACCGTATTATTTCTCCAGAAAAGTCGCCAACGGGCGGCTTTTCATAAGGCAGGAAGTTAGTTATTACTAACATTTAAGATCTCCGTTTTGAAACTGTGACGGAGACGCTCGCTCTGCACTGCCGTGCAGCAACACAAAAAATCAACAGGAGAAGATGATGAAAAAACTCTTAAAAGCATTCTGGATCGTACTGGGCTTTCTTTGCATGGTTCTGGGCACCGTAGGGATCGTGCTCCCCATTCTGCCCACCGTCCCCTTCTACATGGCAACCCTGCTCTGCTTTGCGAAAAGCTCCCAAAAACTGCACGATTGGTTCGTAGGTACGAACTTATATAAAAAACATCTGGACAGCTTCGTTCAGAAAAAAGCCATGACCGCCGGAACAAAATGCAAGATCATCGCAATGGTCACCGCTGTTATGGCCATCGGCTTTCTATGCATGAAAAATGCGCCCATCGGCAGGGTCTGCATTGCCGTGGTGTGGGTCTGCCATTTGCTGTACTTCACCCTGCGGGTCAAGACCATAAAGCCTGCGGAACAGAAACCGGAGAACGCAGAGTAATTGCCTTCCACTGGGGCATTCATGTTCCGCTTCGCTCTACAAACGCGAAGTTATCACTCTGGCAATTCCATTTCATCATTCATTTTTACAAATCCATACTTTTCATACAATGGTCGTCCCATCTCAGTTGCTTCTAATGAAATAGCTGTAATACCCTTGCTTTTAGTATCTCTAATCAGCATATCTAATGTTTTATAAGCAATTCCCAGTCTTCGATATTCAGGATCAGTATACATATTCATGATATAAGCCTTGTTTCCATTTGGATTGTGGTAAGTCGGCATTACTTGAAAAAAACTAACACCACCAGCCCCTACAAAACGATTTCCGTCAAAAACCAAATATGCAATATGAGAGCCGTCACAAAGCGCTTTTTGATAATAATTATAGGATCGTCTTTCAACTTCGCTCATATCCGTATCAGCAGAAAGTTTATTAGCCGCTCTTAACACCTCTGTTCTCGTTTTTGTCAATATATCGATATCTTCAAGCGTTGCTCTCTTGTATTTTAAATTCATATCGTGTTCTCTCCCGCAATTCCTAGTTTTCCCACTCAGTATATCACGCTTTCCGTTCTTATTTTATCTGCGGTGTATCCTTTCGCTGCCGGGTGGATTTCAGATATTCCAGCAGCGTCTGGCTCACCACCGAGCTTGCCGTCTTGGAAAACGCCAGTCCCAATGTCCGGCAACAGGCAGGCTCCAGTGGGCGGGACACCACACCGGGGCAGCCGAATGCCTGCATCACCAGCTCCTGCGAGATGGTCACGCCCAGCCCGCTGCGCACAAATGCCATGATGAGGGTATCGTCCCGGAAGCTGTATGCAATATTCGGCTTTACCGGGCACTTGAGCATCAGGTGCTGGATATCGTTGTCGCAGCCGGGGGTTTCGATGATGAGCGGAGCCTGAAACAGCTGCGGCAGGGTCACACTGGGCTGTGCAGCCAGCGAATGCCCCTCCGGGAACACGGCACACAGCGGGTCATCCCGGAGCGGGTAGAATTTCAGGTCGTCTGCCACAATGGACGAGAGGAAACCGCAGTCCACCTGTCCACGGATGATCCATTCCCGGATCTCATCATAGTTGCCGTCCAGAATTTCGATCTTCACCTTCGGGTAATGCTCCTTGAAATAGTGCACGACTTCCGGCATCCAGAGCGTTGTGATGCTGGAAATGCTGCCCACCCGCAGTTTGCCCTCCACCTTGTGGTTGATGTTGAACGCCGCCTGCCGCAGCCGGGTCTTCTGGTTTGCCAGTTCCCGGATGTAGGGCAAAAGACGTGTCCCGTTATCGGTCAGGGTCACGCCCCGGTTGATGCGGGCGAACAGCTGCACGCCCAGTTCTTCTTCCAACCCTGCCATCATCTGGCTGATGCCGGATTGGGTATAGTTCAGTGCCTCCGCTGCTTTGGAAAAGCTGCCCGTTTCGCATACTTTCAAAAATATCTCGTATCGGTCTTTCTGTTCCCGCATCGCAAACACTCCATAAGTAAAATTTATAGGTCGTAGTAATTTTATTGGGTTTACTGATATGATACTTCATGTTATCCTACCGCGATATTACCGCGGTACCTGCCGAATCGGATGAATCATATTGATTTTGATACGCTAGTTCTTGTTCAGTTATTAAAATATTTTCGCCGATCGAAAGAACCAACTGTTGATATATCTTTTTTGCATATGCTTCTTGTTATATTTGTTTTGGCTTTTTCATAGCTTCAGTTTACAACAAGAAAATGAGATAGACCTCCTTTTGGGAAAAGTCTATCTCATTTTTCGTATGGGCTATTTTGTAACAGCCCCATTTTTGTGGTAGAGTTATAATATGTGAATTTATGTTCCGGATAGTTCTGTGTGCTTTTCAATTTGAAGCATTTCTGTTTGCAAGGAATGCTCCAGGCAGCTGGAAATTCCCTGCATTTCTGATCCCATAATGATGACGCGGTATTTGGCACGGGAAGCGGATAAATAGAGCATATTATAGGCAGAGTACAATAAGAAATGATGAGAAATGTCACCTGTACCGGCAGTCTGTGGGAGACGTCCTTCATCGGCACCGAGCAAGATCACAGCCTGAAACTCCAAACCATTGATGGCATATGGAGATGCCAAGGTGTATTTTTCTGTATCTAATTGATTGCAGCAATCCAGAAGATGAAACTTCTTTCCTGTTTTTGCTTCCAAGAGATTGATTCCCTCTGCGGAGAGCCACTTGCCCTCGAAAGAAATCACGGCAATATCTTTTTGTTTGCACTGAAGATCCCGCATAAGTTCATTAATGCGGCCGGAAAGATCGGTCAACATTGCGTCATCATTAGGATACATATGAAGCGTTGGCACTTGCATTTTTTGTTCTTCTGCATGGTTGGAATGATACTGGACATTTCCGTAAGGGTCTGAAAATGCGACTCCAAACATCAAAGTTCCAGAAGCTGCAACGGACGCACAGAAATCCGCAATGGCAGGACTGTTACGGAACAGCGTATGGAGTCGCTGTTCTTTTACCTTGCCGAAACTGCCACGTGCAATATAGTCTTTTGATAGATTACCTCGGTCTCCAATTGCCTGGGTGTAATCTAATGCAAAGCAGATAGGAATGTCTTTTGAGGAAAGATCTTTACTCAGAAAATGAAAAACACTTTGTTCATTGAGATTAAACAGGTGCATTTCATCTGCCATAATATAATCGTATCCAGCGGTTTGACGCTTTCTTCTCCAAAAAGGAGCATTTAAGCGGGAAATAGCCTCGATTGTTACGTCATCCACGTCAAAAGAACCTTGGGCCTGTAGCATATCCTGATAGTCGTTGAACAGTGAAAAAATAAGTTCTTTTTCAGGTTTTGTTTTACACGGAATCCCATTGGGAAGTGCTTCAAGTTCCAGATAACTTTCGATGGAACAGTCGGTCCGCCCTTTTATCTGAACACTGAATTCGTGCTGAAGCATATTGACCAGGGTGGCCCGGTCGGTAACTTTCGGATCGAATAGAGTAGCTACATCAGAACTGATCAAAGGACGATATGTTTTGATTCGGTTGCTTTTAAGGGCTTTTGTTACTACTTCGTCAATCAACATCAGCTGATACGTTTTTGCATCGGCGGCATTGTTCTCCACGACCGCTGTATCATCGATGTGCGCAAATGTCTTGCAAAAAGAAAAAAGCGTGATGAACTGAATCGTTTGCTTGGACTCCGGATTCAAATAATACTGACTGTCTGGATATAGTCCAAAGAATTCCTGATTTCTCTGAGAAGTAGATTCACTATGTGCAAAAAATAGAATGCGAAATGCAATATCTTGTTCATGGTGTAACGTTAAAAGACGGTATGCACGCAGGATAAGGGAAATCGTTTTGCCGGTTCCCGCAGCGCCGTCTACCCGAAGGGGTGAGTTCAAAGACTCGTATTCTACAACCTTTTTTTGCGTTTCTGTAAGCTGGTGGAGTTGATATTCGTAAGGCCAAAAAACAAAGTCTTTGCGATCCACTTCTGCCACTGTTTTAATATGCCCCAGCGGTACATCCGCAGTTTCGTTTGAAGGCGCAGAAAGTGCCGTTTCGATTTGAGTTTGTAACAAGTACCTTACTTCAAGATACGCTTCTCCTGCGTTGCGTAGCACCTCGGTGTGCACAACATCTGCCATTTGCCCCGGTTCATCAGCATTGTATTTATAGGCAAGCAGCGGAAACGATAAATCGCGGTTTTCAAGTCTTGATACGGAACAGGAGCGCTCGATTACCAATCGATGGCGGTCAGTGATTGAAAAAGGGAAAAGAATGGATTTGGTTCCGTTGACTCGCTCAGAGAAAGTAAAAGGATAGTTGTTCCAAATTTTTAAAGTAAGTCGAAATGCACGCTGCACAACGGTTAAAAGACGTGCAGGATTGGTTTCCTCTTGCAAAAGTGCACAAGAGGTCAGATCAATACAAAAGATGTGTTTTCCCGCATCAGCTGCCACGGGCTGCTGCTTCTTCCGTCCCACAAAGAGAATGCCGTCTTTTGTATACTCAATTTTGGTATTGCAAAAGATTTCGGAAGAATGTTGCCTGTGCAAATGCTCTATAAATTTTGCACCTTCGGGATATTCAATGCTCTGCAAGCGATTTTCGCTTACATAGGTAGAAATTGCATATTCATCGAACAACAAATAGTTCAAAATCATTCCTCCAGACAACAACCATCGATCAAAGTATTGTAGTCGTCCTCGCTGGGATTGTCAAGCCCAATCCGAATAAATACATTTGAAAAACGTTGCATCAAATGCTCGCACCATGGAGATTTTATCGTTCCCTCAATTTGCACAAAGTCGGAGCTGTCTTTTAGCCAGAACGTTTTTTCCAAGCGGAGCCGTTCTTTAAAACGCTCTCGGAGAGCATCGAATTCGTTGACTTGACTCAATTCTTCTATAGTGGGGAGGGGCGGCAGATCTTGATAGAGAATTCCTTCTGCCAAAGGATTGGCAATTTTTGGGGCGTCCTTCAGAGTAAGGCTTTCGATTTCCAGTAGATCAACAATCAGACCTTTGGATTTGATCTCATTATCTAAGTATGCAGCCTGCGGCAAAAAATAATAATGATGGAGCTTCCCGGAATCGATTTCTTTGAGATAGTGAACCGCCTCTTTTCTATTTGATTTGATGGCTTCTTTGCGGTTGAGATCATCTGCTTCGATCTGTGCAATTTTCCGATATTGATCAATTGAAGAACGCAGGGAAATCAACTTATTTACTGATCTTTTATTTCCCGCAAACTGCCGCTCTGCATCTTGGAGAACAGTTGCGCAGTTTTCCGCAGAAAAGGATAAGAGAGATTGCCCATCAAGTTCCAGTTCTTTTGCTTTGTTACAAATATCTCTACGTTTGTCCTCAATCATCTTACCGTATACGAGGGTATAACCATACTTGGAAGAAAACCATGCCTGCGCATCCACGGCAGTCAAATAATAATACTTGGAAATTTTGTGCTGTGCGATATCGCACCGTGCATTGATGATGATTCCATAGCAGGGACCGGATGGATACTTTGAAGACCGCATTCCATAGAGGACCGTTCCTTGTTCAATTTGATATTCCACGACCGTTGATCCCCTTCATTCTCAATTATAGCCAACTACACTGCGTATGCCTGTTTCTAAGGCGACTGTTTATAACGATGTCCTTTAGCACTTTTATTGTAGCATACAGTTTTCTCCTAATCAAGGTACTCTTGATGGGCCAGTGACTTTACATTATCAAAAAATTGTACCCAATAATTTGTGAACCTGCTTTTATTCTTTCTGTGAAGCAAACTACTTGGCAGACCCTTTTCTGCTCGTATCTGCGAGCATAGCGTGTGTTCGACTGAACGGCTGCGTTTTCAGGTAAAGCCTTCGATTTTGTGCATATTTTGTTTTATCCTGTCCATAGGATTCCGGCCTTATATCCTCTATAATATGAAATGACTATCTATTTTTCTGAAACCGTGGTTCAACGCAAAAGGGGCGCACACATGAAAGAACGACCAGACAATCAGCTTTCGCCGCAGGAGCTTTTGGAACGTGACCAAAAACTTCTGGAAGCACTCTGCATTGATTACACTGCTGTCTATTATTGCAATCTGGCAAAGAATACTATGGAATCTTTCTCATTTTTCAGTAGATTCTTCCAGATTCTTTCGGTACTGTGCCGGACTGACACCATACTCTTTCTTGAATACCCGGCTAAAATAGAGTGGGTTATCATACCCTACGATCTCTGCAATTTCTCCAATATTGTATTCGGTGTTCTCCAATAAGCTTTGTGCATTTACCATCCGAAGGGACAGGATGTATTGTGCAGGGCTTATTTTCATGTACTGCTTAAAATTACGGATAAACCAGTTCGTACTGATATGCAGCGATTCTGCGTAATCGTCCACACTGACCTTTGTATTATAATTCTCGTTAAAGTAGGCAACGGCGGCTTCGATTTCTTCGGGGATGCTTGTAGTTGTTTTCTCGCTTTCCTGCTGTTGCCTGCTTACTAAAAGCAGAATGATGTTGAAGAGAGAAGCAATATAGTCTTCATAGCCATATTCACATTGTTGCAGTTCCCGGATGATCTTTCGGAACAGCATTTTGTAATCCGGCAGTGTGCCGCTGTAAAAAACGTGCTTGTCCAAGGGTATTCCGTGATAGTTCAGGATGTTTTTGACATCATATCCTGTAAAGTGAATCCAGAACACCTCTGGATGATCTTCTACATAGTAGACATACTTCTGGATTTCTTTCGGCTGATAAAGCACCATGTGTCCAGAAGTCACCACTTCCTCAACACCATCGAACCAGAAGTGTGCTTTACCAGATGCCACATAGAGGATTTGATAGTCTCTGCGACCCTTTGCCCAAAAAGTAGGCAGCTTAGGGCGTTTTTTCAAGCGATAAGTGCCGCAGCTGCCTACGACCAGCGGCTTTGAGTAGTCTTTGAAATCCAAACGGGAGTTGTTCAAATATCCTGAGTTGAAATACATCCCTGCGTCCTCCTCATCTTCAGAGATTTTACAGTGATTTGGGAAATGTTCTATCAAAAAATTACAAACTCTTTGATTTTGTGCATATTTTGTTCCATCTTGTCTATATCTTTTCGTTCCATTAGATTCTATAATATTTTCAGACGAAACGCAAGAGATTTGGGCAACTTGCGTAATGAGAATTCCAGTCTGAAGTGCGCAGCAGATTGGTCGCGCCCACACAAAACAAGCAAGATGGGAGAAAGCACAATGACTGAGAAGCGTTATCTAAAGTGGTATAATAAAGTCGGCTATGGTTCAGGCGATATTGCAGGCAACGTGGTGTATGCATTCCTGTCCTCCTTCGTCATGATCTATCTGACCAACACCGTTGGCCTGAACCCCGGTATTGTCGGCACTCTGATTGCAGTTTCCAAACTGCTGGACGGTGTGACGGACATTTTCTTTGGTTCTTTGATTGACAAAACGCATTCTAAGATGGGCAAAGCCCGTCCTTGGATGCTGTACGGCTACATTGGCTGTGCCATTACGCTGGTGGCAATTTTCGCCATCCCGACCAATCTGGGACAGTTTGCACAGTACGCATGGTTCCTGATCGCATATACTCTGCTGAACGCTGTATTCTACACTGCCAACAACATTGCTTACTCTGCACTGACTGCTCTCGTCACGAAGAACAGTGCCGAACAGGTCGAGATGGGTTCTTGGCGTTTCATGTTCGCCTTTGCCACCAGCCTGCTCATCCAGTCCATCACGCTGGGTGCTGTTACGGCATTGGGCGGTGGTGCTGCCGGTTGGCGCACTGTTGCAATCATCTACGCCATCATCGGTCTGCTTGTCAACACCCTCTCCGTTTTCTCCGTGAAGGAACTGCCGGAAGGCGAATTGGTGGATACCACCGACAAAAAGGAAATCGAGCAGGACGAAAAGTACAATCTGGTTCAGGCTGCAAAGCTGCTTGCTGGTAACAAATATTATATGATGATTTGCGTCACCTACATTTTGCAGCAGATCTACGGTGCCATGATCAGCATGGGCACCTACTATGCAACCTACATCCTTGGCAACCAGAATCTGTTCGGTGTATTCTCTTGGGCAATCAACATTCCTCTGATCATCGCACTGGTGTTCACCCCGACCTTGGTTGCAAAGTGGAATGGAATGTATAAGCTGAATGTAATGAGCTATACTCTGGCAACGATTTCTCGTGCACTGGTTGCTGTAGCTGGTTACATGGGCAGCGGCAATGTGACCTTGATGCTGCTCTTTACTGCAATCGCAGCTCTTGGTCAGGGTCCTTGGCAGGGCGATATGAACGCTGCGATTGCTGCTTGCTCTGAATATACTTGGCTGACGAAGCATAAGCGCGTGGATGGCACGATGTACTCCTGCACTTCTCTCGGTGTGAAGCTGGGCGGCGGTCTGGGTACTGCCATCACCGGCTGGCTGCTGGCAGCAAGCCATTTCGATAGTGCGCTGGCTGTCCAGCCCGAATCCTGCATCTCGATGCTGAAGATCATGTATCTGGTGATTCCGTTTGCTCTGGATGCCATCATCACCTTCATTCTCTCTCGTATGAAGGTCGAAGAAGCAAATGAAAAACTGCGTGCAGCAGTCTGATAACAAGCCATTATCATTTCTCCTTCATCTGCTGTTCCCCGGAGGAATCCAGCGATTCCTCCGGGGAGGCTGGAGAAATATTATAAAATTATAAAAGGTAAATGAGGAAATACTATGGCTGCATTTGATTTTGCAAAAGTAAAAGACCCCACCTTTTTCAAGGAAAACGTGCTGAATGCTCATGCAAGTTTCCGTACTTACGCTTCCCGCGAAGAATATCGGACAGGCTCCTCTTCTTTGGCGCTGAAGCTGGACGGCATCTGGAAATTCGCCTACGCAAAGAACTACACCAGTGCCATCCCCGGCTTTGAAAAGACAGATTACGATTGCAGCGGCTGGGATGACATTCATGTTCCGGCACACATCCAGATGGAGGGCTACGACATTCCCCAGTACGCGAATGTTCAGTATCCGTGGGATGGCCGTGAAGAAGTACAGCCGGGTGAGATCCCGCAGCGGTTCAATCCGGTGGCAAGCTATGTAAAATACTTCGAGCTGCCGGAATCCATGCAGGGCAAGCCCGTCCACATCGAGTTCGAGGGTGTGGAAAGCGGCATGGCTCTTTGGCTGAACGGGTCTTATGTGGGTTACACCGAGGACAGCTTCTCCGCACACGCATTCGATCTGACTCCCTATCTCCAGCCGGGCGTGAACAAACTTGCTGTGCAGGTGTTCAAGTGGACTTCCTCCAGCTGGTGCGAAGATCAGGACTTCTTCCGCTTCTCCGGCATCTTCCGCAGCGTGTGGCTGTACGCCATCCCCACCGTGCATCTGGAAGATATATCCGTCAAAACGCTGTTTGCCGGGGATGATTTTACTCATTCCACGCTGGAAGTTGCATTGCAGGTGGAGGGTAAGGGCGCAGCCCGTCTGACCCTGCGCCGCAGTGAACTGGAAGTGTTCTCCGAAAAAATCGCACTGAACGGCGGCTCTGCTCTGTTCAGCCATGCGGTGGAGAACCCCTACCTGTGGAGTGCAGAGGACCCGGCTCTGTATGAACTGGAAATCGAGCTGCTGGACGATGCAGGCCATCTGGTAGAGGTGACCGGGCAGAAAGTCGGTTTCCGCAAGTTCGAGTTGAAGAACAATCGGATGCTGCTCAACGGCAAGCGCATCGTGTTCAAGGGTGCCAACCGTCATGAGTTCAGCTCCATTACGGGTCGTGCTGTGGGCGTACACACCCATGAGGAACTGCTTCGGGACATCATCACCATGAAGCAGAACAACATCAATGCCATCCGCACCAGCCATTACCAGAATCAGGATGCACTGTACGACCTGTGCGACGAGTATGGTCTGTATCTGATCGCAGAGAACAATCTGGAATCCCATGGCACATGGGACATCCATCAGGCGGGCATTCGCGGCATCGAGGGCGTTTTGCCCAATGATAAGCCGGAGTGGAAAGCTGTCTTGTTTGACCGCATGAATTCCACTTACCAGCGTGACAAAAATCACCCTGCTGTTCTGATCTGGTCTCTGGGCAACGAATCGTTTGGTGGTGAGACCCTGCTCCAGATGGCCGAGATGGTCCGCCGCTTTGATGACACCCGTCTGGTGCATTACGAAGGTGTGGTCAATGATCCCCGCTTCCTCGAAACCACCGATATCGAGAGCCATATGTACAGCACTGTGAAGGACATTAAAGAGTATCTGGCACAGGGCGATAAGCGGCCTTATATCGAGTGCGAATATTCTCATGCTATGGGCAACTCCAACGGTGCTTTGCACAAGTACACGGAACTTGCCGACCAGAAGGACTGCGGCTATCAGGGCGGCTTTATCTGGGATTACATCGACCAGTCCATCTGGAAAAAAGACCGCTACGGCAAGTGGTTCCAAGCCTACGGCGGCGACTTCGGTGAGCGTCCTACCGACTATAATTTCAGCGGAAACGGCATTGCCTACGGTGGTGACCGTGCTCCTTCTCCCAAGATGCAGGAGGTCAAGTTCTGCTATCAGAACATCGCCGTTTCCATCGACAACTCTGGCTTTGAAGTCTGGAACAAGAACCTGTTCACCTCTACGGATGCTTTCGACTGCGTTGCACTGCTGCATCGTGATGGAAAGCTGTATCAGCAGCAGGAACTGACCAATATTGATGTTGCTCCCGAAGAGCGTTCCAGCTTCCCGCTGCCGTTTATGGTTCCTGCGCTCCCCGGTGAATATGCAGTGACCATCAGCTTCCGTTTGAAGGAGGACACCAGCTGGGCAAAGAAGGGTCATGAAGTCGCCTTTGGACAGGGTGTGATCGCTGTGGTTCGTTCCATTCCCAGCAAGAAGGTCACGCCGTTTACCGTTACGCACGGTACACACAACATCGGTGTCCGGGGTGAGAATTTCGATGTTTTGTTCTCCGATCTGAACGGCGGTCTGACTTCCTACCGCTATGCCGGCAAGGAGATGATTCAGGAGATTCCCCGTCCCAACTTCTGGCGCGCTCCCACCGACAACGACTGCGGCAACAACATGGGCGGCGTTCGCGGTCAGTGGAAGCTGGCAAGCCTGTACGCTACCGCCAAGGGCATCGGCAAGGAGATTCCGTCTGTTCATGGCGGCACCATCCTCCAGAACCCCACCTGCGAGGTGGAAGCCGACAGCGTGGTCGTGACCTATCTCTATAACCTCCAGACCAGCCCCGCAGCAGAGTGCAGCCTGCAGTACCGTGTGTTCGGTGATGGCCGCATCCAGACCACCCTGCACTATGACCCGGTGGAAGGACTTGCAGCAATGCCGGAGTTCGGCGTACTGTTCAAGATCGACGCTGACTACGACACGGTGGAGTGGTACGGAAACGGCCCTGCGGAGACCTACTGGGATCGTCAGCATGGTGCAAAGCTGGGCATTTACCAGAACAAGGTCGCAGACAACATGGCACAGTACCTTGTGCCGCAGGAGTGCGGTGCAAAGACCGCTGTGCGCTGGGCAAAGGTAGTGGACCGCAAGGGTCGCGGGCTGCTGTTTACCGCAGATGCCGCAAAGCCCATGTTCTTCTCTGCGCTGCCCTACACTCCCCATGAAATGGAGAGTGCCAAGCATCCCTACGAGCTGCCCCCGGTCCATTACACGGTCATCCGTGCCATCGGCGAGCAGATGGGCGTTGGCGGCGATGACAGCTGGGGTGCCAATGTCCACCCGGAGTATATTCCTGATGTGACCAAGCCTGTGGAGTTCACCTTTACGTTCCGTGGCATCTGACCCTCGTTATTAAGACACCTTCGCGTTGAGATAAGGACATCCCTGCATGAGATTCCTATCAAAAGCGAGGGTGTCTTTTTTGGTATCACAAAATCTCAATTCCTGACACCACTATTTATAAGTAGTGCTTCACTCTATATAAGCAGCGTTGCTATGTCAAATTAGACCAGATAAAATCTTTGGCATTGTGGTCAAAATTGTGGTCGAAACCAAATGAGGCCAGCCTATAAACAAAAAAATCCAACGATTTCTAACGTGAAATCGTTGGATTTATGGTCCGAGTGGCGAGAATCGAACTCACGGCCTCTTGAACCCCATTCAAGCGCGCTACCAAAACTGCGCTACACCCGGATATCGTCCTCTGCCTCCCTACCGAAGCATTGGCGACAAAAGACATTATACGCATCTTTCCGGGTTTTGTCAACACTTTTCTGCATCTTTTTCTGATTTTTTCAAGAAAAGTATGATTTTCGTCGTATGAGCGCCGCTTTACTTTTTTGCTTTTGCACCAGTTTCCGCTTCCGCGGCCCGCAGCTGTCTGTCCTTTTCCAGCAGGGGCTTGAGGTACTGGCCGGTAAAGCTGCCGGGCACCTCGGCCACCTGCTCGGGCGTACCCTCGGCAATCACCAGGCCGCCGGCGCTGCCGCCTTCAGGGCCAAGGTCAATGATGTGGTCCGCACACTTGATGAGATCCAGGTTGTGCTCGATGACAATGACCGTGTTGCCCGCATCCACCAGCTTCTGCAGCACCTCGATCAGGCGATGCACGTCCGCAATGTGCAGGCCTGTGGTAGGCTCATCGAGGATATACACCGTCTTGCCGGTGCTGCGTCGGGCTAGCTCATTGGCCAGTTTGACACGCTGGGCTTCGCCGCCGGACAGGGTGGTGGCGCTCTGACCCAGGGTCACATAGCCAAGGCCCACATCCAGCAGGGTCTGCAATTTGCGGGCGATCTTGGGCTGGTTGGCAAAGAACACCACCGCCTCCTCCACGGTCATGTTCAGCACGTCGGAGATGGTCTTTTCCTTATACTTTACCTCCAGCGTCTCGCGGTTATAGCGCGCGCCCTTGCACACCTCGCAGGGGACATAGACATCCGGCAGGAAGTGCATCTCGATCTGCAAAATGCCGTTACCCTCACAAGCCTCACAGCGGCCGCCCTTGACGTTGAAGCTGAACCGGCCCGGACCGTAGCCGCGCATCTTTGCATCCTGGGTCTCGGCAAAGACGGCGCGGATATCGTTGAACACGCCGGTATAGGTGGCCGGGTTGGAGCGGGGCGTGCGGCCGATGGGCTGCTGGTCGATACCGATGACCTTATCCACGAACTCGAGGCCCTCTACCCCATCGCACTTGCCAGCGCGGGAGCGGGCGCCGTTCAGCTCACAGGCGAGGGTCTTATACAAAATCTCGTTGATGAGGCTCGACTTGCCCGAGCCAGAGATGCCCGTCACGCAGACGAACTCGCCCAGCGGAAATTTTACGTCGATATTGCGAAGATTGTTTTCACGCGCACCCTTCACCGTGAGGAAATTGCCGTTGCCAGGGCGGCGGGTCTGCGGCACCTCGATGCGCTTACGGCCCGACAGGTAGTCGCCGGTGATGCTGCGCTTGGCCTTGCAGATGTCCTTGACGGAGCCTGCGGCCACGATCTCGCCGCCGTGGACGCCCGCGCCCGGGCCGACGTCTACAATATAATCGGCGCTGCGCATGGTATCCTCGTCGTGCTCGACCACGATGACCGTATTGCCGAGGTCGCGGAGATTTTTCAGCGTTGCGATGAGTTTATCGTTGTCGCGCTGGTGCAGGCCGATGG
>ENA-OPCD01002056-OPCD01002056.1-human-gut-metagenome-genome-assembly--contig:-NODE-2056-length-14662-cov-2.374889_pt1 | contig 14662 bp, 14 predicted proteins | sample MGYA00241560_ERZ501471 | MGnify/ENA primary metagenome ERZ501471 (study PRJEB25962, sample SAMEA2042578) | human gut metagenome | biome: human gut; feature: human-associated habitat; material: faeces...
GAGGTGTTCGAGGATTGCGGGAATTGCATAGCAATGGAGCAATCCGGTTACATCAGTGAGTGGCAAAATTTTCTTTTGGCACTCACATCATAGATCACAGGATACGGGAAAGGAGCCGGAAGATGGCAGAGACTTACAAACATTCGTATAAGTCAGGAGAAATTCTGATGACTTCGCTGTCTGTATATAACACGGGATATCAAAGGTGTGAAGCAGGATATCAGTGGGGCCCCGGAGTCAGGGATCATTATTGTATCCATCATATTTTGTCAGGAGCAGGATACTATACAGTTGGAGAAAAGACATGGAAATTAGAAGCCGGAGATACTTTTATCTTATATCCGGGCGTGGAAGTAAAGTATTATGCCGATCAGCAGGAGCCATGGGAATATGCCTGGGCAGGATTCATGGGGACGGATGCGGCATCGATCATTCGAAATACAGGTTTTTTGAAAGAACGTCCTTTTTTAAAAAGAGGAAATGTGCCGGACGACCAGATTCGGAATGGATTGGAACAGATTTATAATGCAAAGGGAAATGGGTATGAAGAAGCGGTTGCCATGACAGGAGCACTTTACAGTCTTCTGTCAGTCTTTATGCACTATCATGAAGGGGAAGATCAGGAAAGAGATGCAAAGCTTTTGTATGTAGAAAAGGCAGAAAACTATATAGAAACCAATTATTCTTATCCCGTGACAGTGGAAGATATTGCAGATTATGTAGGAATCAGCAGAAGTCATCTGTTCCGCTCTTTTCAGACCTATATGAATTGTTCGCCAAAAGAATATCTGACAGAATACAGAATCCAGCAGGCTTGCCGTCTGTTGAAAGAGACGGGGTTGTCGGTTTCGGCGATTGCATATTCTGTTGGTTTTGAGAATAATCTTTATTTTTCGAAGGCATTCCGGAAAGTGAAGAAGACAAGTCCGACGGAATACAGAGAAAAGCATAGAAAAAAGAAGGAATGATGCCGAGGTGCAGGACATAAGAATAGAGTAAGAATGTCAAAGGCGGGAAGCTGTCATGATGTCTGGAAAAAGATGGGGTTATGTAGTACAGTTTTTCTGTCTTCTGGTGTTTTTGGGTATGTCCCCATTTCTGATAAAGATGGATGGGAGAAAAACAATGAGCGTTTCATCTGATTCAGTGCGAAGTCAGAATGTATCAGATGAGGTAAAACCGGTTGTTGCGCTTACATTTGATGACGGGCCAAATGCATCCTCGACCCCGATTCTACTGGATGGATTGAAGGAACGTAAAGTGCGGGCAACCTTTTTTCTGATCGGCGAAAATGTAGAAAAAGACGAGAATGAAAAAATTGTGAAAAGAATGTATGAAGAAGGTCATTTGATCGGAAATCATACTTATACGCATTGCAATCTGTCAAAGCTGGAAACGGGAGAAGCAAAGAAAGAACTGGAACAGACAGATACAGTGATTGAAAAGATAACGGGAAAACAACCGGTGTTTGTAAGAGCGCCTTACGGGGAACTCCCGGTGGACAGCGAACAAGATCTGAACAGAATATATATCGGATGGACGGTGGATCCGCTGGACTGGATGACCGAAGATACAGGGGCGGTTGTAAAAACAGTTGTGGAAGAGATAAATCCGGGAGATGTTATTTTATTACATGATTGTTATCCTTCTTCTGTGCAGGCAGCTATACGGATTGTAGATCTGCTGCAGGGAAAAGGCTATGAGTTTGTGACAGTGGATCATCTGATCATGGATTGAAGATGTGAATATAAGATTGAAAACAGGAGAGAAACATGGATTTATTTGATTATATGAGAGAGACACATAAAGAGAAGGAATCCCCGCTTGCATCCAGGATGCGTCCGGTGACACTGGATGAAGTAGTGGGACAGAAGCATATCATAGGAAAAGATAAATTGCTTTACCGGGCAATTAAGGCAGATAAGCTGAGTTCTTTGATTTTTTACGGACCTCCGGGAACAGGAAAGACAACACTGGCAAAGGTGATCGCACATACAACCAGCGCAGAGTTCAAACAGATCAATGCGACAGTTGCCGGAAAGAAAGATATGGAAGAAGTAGTGAAAGAAGCAAAAGATCTGCAGGGAATGTATGGAAAAAAGACGATTCTTTTTATTGATGAGATTCATCGCTTTAATAAAGGGCAGCAGGATTATCTGCTTCCATTTGTGGAAGATGGAACGTTGATCCTGATTGGCGCAACAACGGAAAATCCTTATTTTGAAGTAAATGGAGCTTTGATTTCGAGATCGAGTATTTTTGAATTGCGTCCATTGGAGAAGACAGATATTAAGGAACTGCTTCTCCGTGCAGTGAATGATACTGAGAAAGGTCTTGGAAGCTTTCATGCAGTGATAGAAGATGATGCACTTGAATTTTTGGCAGATGTGTCAGGTGGAGATGCAAGAAACGCACTGAATGCGATTGAACTGGGTGTACTGACAACGGACAGAAGCGAAGATGGACAAATTCATATTACTCTGGATGTTGCGTCAGAATGCATCCAGAAACGAGTGGTGAATTATGACAAAAAAGGAGATAACCATTACGATATTATCTCTGCATTTATTAAGAGCATGCGCGGCTCAGATCCGGATGCAGCGGTCTTTTATCTTGCAAAGATGTTGTATGCAGGAGAAGATGTGAAGTTTATAGCGAGAAGAATTATGATCTGTGCATCTGAAGATGTTGGAAATGCGGATCCGATGGCACTTACTGTTGCGGTTGCGGCTGCACAGGCAGTTGAGCGGATCGGAATGCCGGAATCTCAGATTATTCTTTCGCAGGCGGTGACTTATGTGGCATCTGCGCCAAAGAGTAATTCTGCCGTTAATGCAATATTTGCAGCGAATGATGCAGTACGGAACAATAAAACAACGGTTCCGACACACCTTCAGGATGCACATTATAAAGGTGCACAGAAATTAGGACACGGAATAGGATATAAGTACGCACATGATTATCCAGATCATTATGTGGATCAGCAGTATCTTCCGGATGAAATAAAAGACGCCAGGTTCTATGAACCCGGCGACCTTGGTTATGAGAAACAGATCAAGGAGCGTTTACAGAAGCTGCGAGAGCAGTAAAGCGTAAATCTCCTGATTCTTTCGATTCCAGTTATTTACAATGGCTTCTGCCTCAGTCTGAGTTGGCACAGTGAGTGTCATATCAATGAGGTGGGAGCCATTTTCTAAAATCTGGCATTTTACTTCATATTCATGGTTTGTATTTAGATAGTAATCTGATTTAACAGAAACCTCTTCTTTCAGATCATATTTTTTCTCATTGATAAAATTATCAATTTCCTGACGAATCTCAGGAGAAATTTTATTTCTGAAATAGTTGATCGTAGCAGCCCCTTCTTCTGTAAGATTATAAAGCGTACGATTATGTGTCAGCTCAATTTTCAGAAGCCCGGAATCTGTTAATTCTGCAAGTGCAGACTGAAGACGGAAATAAGTTGTATACCCTTTATCCAGAATGAATTCTGATATCTGGGAAGTTGTAAGCGGAAAATCGACTCTATCCAACATGTACAACACGATCAGTTTATATAATGTAAATGTTTCAGCCATAATACTCCTTTCCCTGGTACAAGTCATGATCTTTCATATATTTGTGAATCTGATTTAAAACAGTTCGTTTTGCGCCTGTCCACAGAGGTGCGATCAAGAGATCCTTCGGTCCGTCACCGGTCAGTCGGTGAATGACAATTCCCGGACGCAAATGCTGGATACATTCAGTGAGCAGACGGATGTATTCGTCCGCATCCGGGATATGGAAAGCAGGACCGGTATAGGCAGGATCTGAAAGAAATTTCTGATATTCAACTGCAAGATCAGTTCCTTCCAAAATGTGGAGAAGCTGCAACTTGATTCCGTCAATATCTGAATGATTCAGATAATCGATTGTCTCAAGCATCATTTCGTGAGTCTCTCCGGGCAGAAATAAAATGACATGTACGATAACAGTCAGATTCCGGCGTTTCAGTTCATGCACAGCAGTATCAAATACCTCTAAAGGATAGCCTCTGCGAATGTATCTGGCGGATTCTGGATGAATGGTTTGAAGACCAAGTTCAACCCAGACAGGCTTGATCTGATTTAATTCATCTAAAAGTTCCAGAACATCAGAATCTAAACAGTCAGGGCGGGTTGCGATTGCAAGTACTTTCACATCGGGGTCCTCAATTGCTTCTGTAAAAACTTTCCGCAAATATTCTATGGGGGCATAGGTACTCGTAAAGGCCTGGAAATATGCGATATAAGCATGCACCGGACGCTTTCTGGCAAGAATGGCTTTCCCTTCTGCAAGCTGTTCTGTAATCGTTTTGCAGGCAGAACCGGCAAAATCTCCAGAACCCATACCACTGCAGAAAATACAGCCACCATATCCGATCTTACCATCACGGTTCGGACAAGTCATACCACCGTTCAATGCAATGCGATATACTTTCTCTCCAAACTGGGATTTCAATGCATAGTCAAGAGAGTGGTAGCGCTTCTCTCCCCACATATTAGATTAAATCCTTAATTGCTTTGCTTACTGTGTCTGCTACACGAGGATCAAAGGCTTCCGGAAGAATGTTGTTTTCATTCAATTCTTCTTCCGGAACAAGACCTGCGATTGCATTGGCAGCGGCAAGTTTCATTTCTTCTGTAATCTGTGTGGCACGTCCTTCTAATGCACCTTTGAAAATACCAGGGAATGCAACAACATTGTTTACCTGGTTCGGGAAGTCAGAACGTCCTGTTCCGACAACTTTGGCACCTGCTTCTTTTGCAAGGTCAGGCATGATCTCCGGTACAGGGTTCGCCATGGCGAACAGAATCGCATCCTTATTCATGGAAGCAACCATCTCTTTAGAAACAATATTCGGAGCAGAAACACCAACGAAAATATCAGCACCTTTTAATGCATCGGCAAGTGTTCCTGTGCGTTCTTCCAGATTTGTAACTTCAGTCATCTGCTGCTGCATCCAGTTCAGGTTCGGTGAGTTCTTGGAAATGATTCCGTTGATGTCACACATTGTAATATGAGGGAAACCATAAGTGAGAAGCAGCTTTGTGATAGCAACTCCGGCAGATCCGGCTCCATTCACTACAACACGGCAATCTTCCTTTTTCTTTCCAGTTACTTTCAGGGCATTGATGATTCCGGCGAGGACAACGATAGCTGTTCCGTGCTGGTCATCATGGAAAACCGGAATGTTCAGAAGTTCTTTCAGGCGTGTTTCGATTTCGAAACAGCGTGGAGCTGAAATATCTTCCAGGTTGATTCCGCCGAAAGCCGGTGCGATGTTGACTACAGATTTAATGATCTCTTCTGTGTCCTGTGTATCCAGACAGATCGGAACTGCATTGACACCACCGAATTCCTTGAACAGGACCGCTTTTCCCTCCATAACCGGCATAGCAGCAAGTGCACCGATGTTTCCAAGACCAAGAACAGCACTTCCGTCAGATACAACAGCAACTGTATTGGCTTTCATAGTGTATTTATATGCGGCTTCAGGATCCTGTGCGATCACCTTACAAGGTTCAGCAACACCCGGAGTATAAGCGATGGCAAGATCTTCTCTTGAGTTGACATGCGCTTTGGCAGTTGTCTCTATCTTACCATTCCATTCTTCATGCATTTTTAAAGCTTTTTCATTGTTTGTCATGATTTTATACCTCTCTGATTTGATTGAATTAATGATACCACTGAAAAAGGAAACACGCAAGTACAGGAAAACAGAGAAAAGTTCAAAAAGTTCTTTCTTTTTAGAAAAATATACTGTATAATAACACCATATTTAAAGCAAATTTCCATTAAAGTCGAATCAGACTTGTATTCCCGAAGTATGAATGAATAATCCAGTATGTGAAAAGGGCACATGTGAAGTGGATTGACAGAACAATTTACCTGAAAAGAAAGGAAAAGAATATGACACGAGAAAAATATGAATCATTGCCGCTGGCAACATTGAAAGAACTTGCAAAAGCAAGAAAGATGAGAGGTGTTTCTACATTAAAGAAAGGCGATCTGATCGATGCAATGCTTGAGCTGGATGAGCAGGAAGAGCAGAAAGAGGCAGCAGAAGAAGCGAGAGAAGAAGTAAAAGAAGAGAAAAAAGAAGAGACAGATATTGAACAGCTGGACAGTGGTTTTACAGCAAACGGAATCCTTGAGGTGCTTCAGGATGGATATGGATTCATTCGTTCTGACAATTATCTTCCGGGAGATGGGGATGTCTATGTTGCTCCTTCCCAGATTCGCAGATTCGGACTTAAAACAGGCGATATCCTGACAGGAAATACAAGAGTTAAGACGCAGGGAGAAAAGTTCAGTGCACTTCTTTATGTGTCTACGATTAATGGACTGCGCCCGGCAGAGGCAATGAAGAGAAAGAACTTTGAAGACCTGACTCCGATTTTCCCGAATCAGAGAATCCGTCTGGAGAATCCGGGCTGTACAACAGCAATGCGTATTGTTGATCTTGTTTCCCCTATTGGAAAGGGACAGAGAGGTATGATCGTATCTCCACCGAAAGCAGGAAAAACTACATTATTAAAAGAAGTTGCATTATCTGTACAAAAGACAGAACCGAATATGCATCTTCTGATTCTGTTGATCGATGAACGTCCGGAAGAGGTAACTGATATTCGTGAGGCAATTGAAGGCCCGAATGTAGAGGTGATTCATTCTACATTTGATGAACTTCCGGAGCATCATAAACGAGTATCAGAAATGGTTATCTCAAGAGCAAAACGTCTGGTAGAGCATGGAAAAGACGTTATGATTCTCCTTGACAGCATCACAAGACTTTCAAGAGCATATAACCTGATCGTTCCACCATCAGGAAGAACACTTTCCGGTGGTCTTGATCCGGCAGCACTTTACAGTCCAAAGCGTTTCTTCGGAGCAGCAAGAAATATGAGAGAAGGTGGAAGCCTTACGATTCTTGCAACAGCACTGGTTGATACAGGAAGCAAGATGGATGATGTTGTTTATGAAGAATTTAAGGGGACAGGTAACATGGAACTGATGCTTGACAGAAAGCTTCAGGAGAAAAGAGTATTCCCGGCAATTGATATTCCAAAATCAGGAACAAGAAGAGAAGATCTTCTTCTTACAAAGGAAGAACAGGATGCAGTTTATATTATGAGAAAAGCAATGAACGGCATGAAATCAGAAGAGGCAGTGGACAATCTTTTGAATATGTTTTCCCGTACAAAAACAAACGAAGAGCTTGTTCAGCAGATCATCCGTCAGAAATTTATCTAAAAAGGTGTTGCATTATTAAAAAATGTGTGATACAATTAGAAAGCTGTTTAGAGAAAATAATAAGTAATTTAAAAATAGAGAGGTGAAAATCATGCGCGAAGGTATCCATCCTAATTATTATCAGGCAACTGTAACATGCAACTGTGGAAACACATTTGTTACAGGATCTACAAAGGAGAACATCCACGTAGAAATCTGCTCCAAGTGTCATCCATTCTACACAGGTCAGCAGAAAGCAGCTCAGGCGCGTGGACGTATTGACAAGTTTAATAAGAAATACGGTATTAAATAAGAAGAAAGCAGAGCGGGGAAGCTGTCGTTCCTACAGAACAGGCAGAGTCTGCATACAGTAGAACATAGGGAAGTCAGAACAGGTTGAGGTTGGATAAATCTCAACCTTTCTTTAAATACCTGGATGTGCAGCGAATTATTAAAGGAGAACATATGAGATCATCAAATATTGGCGGACAGGCAGTGATCGAAGGAATCATGATGAGGCATAAAGATGAGTACGCAATAGCTGTGCGCAAGCCGAATGGAGAGATTGAGATAAAGACACAGGAATACCGAAGTGTCTTTGGCAAAGCGAAGGTGATGAGACTTCCAATACTGAGAGGTGTTGTGAGCTTTGTGGATTCCCTGGTGATCGGAACAAAATGCTTGATGTATTCGGCAGCCTTTTTCGAAGAGGAGGAAGAGGAGAAGGATAAGCTAGATGCAATGACTGAGGAAGAGAGAGAGAGAAGTCTGAGAAAGCAGGAAAAACTAGAGAAATTGCTGATGACGGCTACCGTAGTAATTTCCATGCTCCTGGCGGTGGGGCTGTTCATGGTACTTCCCTATGTGTTGGCCAGCCTGCTTCGGAAGGTAGGGGCCACGGAGACAGTCGTAACTCTGGTGGAATCCGTGGTCAAGATTGCGCTGTTTTTGGCATATATGGGATTGATATCCCGGATGAAAGATATCCAGAGAACCTTTATGTATCATGGTTCAGAGCATAAATGCATCAACTGTATTGAGAATGGACTAGATTTGACAGTGGAGAATGTCATGAAAAGTTCCAGGCAGCACAAACGCTGCGGGACGAGTTTTCTGTTGTATGTAATGGTGGTAAGCATTATTTTTCACTTCTTTTTTGTGTTTGTGCCGGTATTCTGGGTAAGACTGGTTGGAAGATTGCTGTTGATTCCGATCATCGCCGGGGTATCCTATGAGTTTATCCAATGGGCGGGCAGGAGTTCCAATTCTGTCGTGTGCTGGCTGAGTAAACCGGGGTTGGCGCTTCAGAAACTGACGACGAAGGAGCCGACGCCGGATATGGTGGAAGTGGCGATAGCGGCTGTGGAGGCTGTCTTTGACTGGAAGCCCTATGTAGAGGAAGTTCAAAAAGAGAAAGAGAGCAGACCATGAGTACTTACCGTGATTTGTTGCGATGGGGAAGAATGGAATTAAACCGGGCTCATATCCCTGACGGGGATTTGGATGCCTGGTATTTGATGGAATATGTATTTGAAATGGACCGGGCGCACTACTTTTTACGGGAGAGCGAAGAGGCTGGAAGCCAGGAGGAAGAATACCGCAGATTAATTTCCCTCAGGTGTGGGAGAATTCCGCTTCAGCATTTGACCCATCAGGCTTGGTTTATGGGTCTGGAATTTTATGTAGATGGCAGGGTTTTGGTACCTAGGCAGGATACCGAGATTTTGGTAGAAGAGGCGGTCCGCAGACTAGAAGATGGACAGAGACTTTTGGATATGTGTACGGGTTCTGGGTGCATTTTGTTGAGTATCCTGAGTCAGAAGCCTTGCTGTAAGGGAACAGGTGTAGATCTGTCTGCGGATGCTCTGGAAGTGGCAAGACTGAACGGAAGACGGCTGAATATCACAGCAGATTTTCGGCAGAGTGACTTGTTCACGGACATTGGGGGCAGATATGAGATGATTGTGTCGAATCCCCCCTATATTCCCACCGGGGTTATCCCGACTTTGGAAGAGGAAGTGCGCAGTTATGATCCGAACCTGGCTCTGGATGGAGGAGAGGATGGACTCAGCTTTTATCGGAGAATTGTGGAGCAGGCTTCCACTCGTCTGGAAGATGGAGGGTGGCTGCTATTTGAGATCGGGCATGATCAGGGAAGATGCGTCCGCGATATGATGGAGAATGCGGGATATGGAGAACTTCAGGTAGTCAAAGACCTGGCAGGTCGAGACCGTGTAGTTCTGGGACGAAGAATGTACAGGAGGAACAGAGATGTTTGATAAATTGGAAGATTTGCTTATCCGCTTCGAAGAGGTTTTAAGCGAGCTCGGAGAGCCGGGGGTCGCTGACAACCAGGAACGTTTTCAAAAACTGATGCGGGAGCAGAGTGAGTTGCAGCCCATTGTGGATACGTACAAGGAGTACAAAGAGAACCAACAGACGATTCAGGACAGCGTATCCATGCTGGAAGAAGAATCGGATGAGGAGATGCGGGAGATGCTCAAAGAAGAGCTGTCTGACGCAAAGAGACGAGTGGGAGAACTGGAAAATGAGTTGAAGATTCTGCTTTTGCCAAAGGATCCCAATGACAGTAAGAATGTAATTGTGGAGATCCGTGCCGGTGCGGGAGGAGATGAGGCAGCGCTGTTTGCGGCGGAGATTTACCGCATGTATGTGAAGTACGCGGAGAGCAGGCGTTGGAAGACGGAGATGTTGAGCCTGAATGAAAATGGTATCGGCGGATTCAAGGAAGTAACCTTCATGATTCAAGGCCAGGGTGCTTACTCTCGTCTGAAATATGAGAGTGGAGTGCACAGAGTGCAAAGGGTTCCTGAGACGGAGTCGGGCGGACGGATTCACACATCCACAATCACTGTGGCAATTATGCCAGAGGCAGAGGAAATTGACTTTCATCTGGATTTGAATGACTGTAAATTTGATGTATTCCGTGCATCAGGAAACGGTGGACAGTGTGTCAATACAACGGACTCTGCCGTTCGTCTGACCCATATTCCGACAGGCATTGTAATCTCCTGTCAGGATGAAAAGTCCCAGTTGAAGAATAAGGACAAAGCATTAAAGGTACTGCGTGCAAAATTGTATGATATGGAATGTCAGAAAGCACACGATGCTGAGGCAGAGGCAAGACGAAGCCAGGTAGGAACCGGAGATCGCTCTGAAAAGATCCGTACCTATAACTTCCCACAGGGACGTGTAACTGATCATCGTATCAAGCTGACGCTGTATCGTCTGGAGTCTATTATGAATGGTGACATTCAGGAGATTATCGATGCATTGATAGCAGCAGATCAGGCAGCAAAACTTGCTAAGATGAATGAGAATTAATTTATCACAGGGTAAAGCCTTTTATCCAGTTTTAGGGCAAAAGTTTTATTGATTATGACGCTGAGTTGGCATCATATAGGGAAAGCTAATATGGTAAATGATGAAAAAGGCTACTTGAAAAACCAAGCACCCTTGTGTATAATCTACTTAGAAAGGTAATCGGATGTGACTCCGATTTGCCCTCTGTTTAATTGAAAATGTATATTAAGAAATAAGCATCCTAAACTTTGTGCGGTAGAGGATGTTTATTTCTTTTTATCGTTATGATTGTCTATGTAAGCCAGAGCCGCGAAAATTACTAGCAATAAAGTGAGAATTTCCATTGTGTTCATAGGGCATCACCCTCCTTTTGAAACTAGAGGGCATCTGATAATCGGAAAATCACATCCTACTTCCAGTTCAATAGTGTGCCAACGATTGCGGATCACATCTTGCTGTAATTCACGCAGACGCTTATCTGTATATTGTTCCATCCAGATCATAAGAATTGTGGGGAATTAATATATAAGAAAAACAGTTGGAGGTGGGAAATTTTGAATATGACGTTATTTTCAGAATTGGGGAAAGCAAATCGGATGTGACTCCGATTTGCCCTTTGCTTGCTTGAAAATGTATATACTAGAATAGAAAATATTTTTGGAAATTATAGTTCAATCTGCATACCAACCTTCAATTGATGTATCATGTCGCCAAGATTACTTTTGAGAATTTTATAAGCATGCCCCCCTGTACAATGCCCGGTGCAGACATATTTAATACCGGCATCTTTTATTTGCCGTATGACGGCATCGATTTCTTCATCAGATTTGTTAAACAAATGAAATCCGCCAATAATACCATACACTCGTTCTGCCGGAAATGTTTTTGCAACTTCATGAATAATATTGCCTATGCCGCCATGACAGCAGCTGTTAAAGATGACCAATCCCTTTTCTGTTCGAAAAACAAGACTCTGTTCATGTGAAAAATTGTCATATATCCATTGATGATGTTCCCGGCGGTACATACGTTCGCGCTTGCCAATCAATTTGAGATTGGGGGTTTTGTGAGGAATCAGATAAACTCCCGGTATAATTTCATAGTCCTCCTCCACATAGGTTATTCTGTCATGGAAATCCGTTAAAATGTGTTTAGGTAATCCAATATATTTGTGAAATATCCGTTTCTTTGAATAACAGTTTTCTTTACAGCCTTTCCGTAAAAAGAATGGGGCGTGATTGTTTAAATTAAAAAATGTTGCCATTGAATCTGAATGGTCATAATGCGCATGCGACAGTATAGCATAATCTACAGCTTTGATTGATTTTCCAAGTTTATTTGCATTTTGTACAAACAAATTAGATGCACCAGTATCAAGCAGGAAGTTTTTTCCATTATACTCAATATAAATACTCAATCCCCATTCACCTTGAAAATCTCCATCGGCGATATTATCGGATAATACGATTGCTAACATATAAGTCTTCTCCTTAAATCTCAAGTATTATAAAACAGTTATGTGTATGTAGAAACTTTTGAACTCATTTTTCTTGATATTTTCAGTATATCACCCAACAGCAGTAGTTTCCAGACAGAAAGTAAACTTGCATTTTTGCAAGAAATAGTGATAAAATCATGTATAAAAGTGCATAAAGTATGATTCTGGAGGAAAAAAATGGGTGAGTATAATCGTGAAAGTGAAACTGTTCACAGTTGTGTGGATTGTGGCGTAACAAATTGTAATAAAATGGATCGGTTTTATCCTGAATTTTGTCTGACTACCGATATGGATGAGAGATTGCTGGGGGAAGTGATCCGTCTATACGATGACGAAGAAAATAAAAAAGTCACTGTGGCAGCAGCGGGTGTGGAGAGTGATTATTATTGTCAGATGTGTCGCGTGGAAGAGACCATTGAGTTTGCAAAGCGCATCGGAGCAAAGAAAATTGGAATAGCTACCTGTGTGGGGCTGATCCGTGAGACACGAAAACTGACGGATATCTTACGTTATCATGGCTTTGAAGTCTATGGAGTAGCCTGTAAGGCAGGTATCGTGCGCAAAACAGAAGTCGGTATACCGAAAACCTGTGAAAATACCGGTGTGAACATGTGCAATCCGATTTTACAGGCAAAGATATTGAATGCGGAGCATACAGATCTGAATATTGTAATGGGGCTTTGTGTGGGGCATGACAGTCTATTTTACAAATATTCAGAAGGACTGACAACTACTTTGGTAGTAAAGGATCGCGTGCTTGGGCACAATCCGGTAGCAGCATTGTATGCAGCAGATGGTTATTATCACGGAAAATTATATCCGGAGAAATAGAAAGAAGGTTTTTAATGTGATTCGACTGGCACAAAACCAGGATTTCAAAGAGATTTTGATGATTTATGCTTATGCCAGAAAATTTATGGCAGAACATGGAAATCCCACGCAGTGGGGCAGTACTTCCCCCCGGGAGGAAGTATTGAGAAATGATATCAGGCAGCAGCAGCTATATGTAATTGAGAATGATGCAAAGGATAAGATTCTGGGAGTATTTGCTCTGATTATCGGGGAAGACCCTACTTATCAGCGGATTGAACAGGGAAGCTGGAAAGATGAGAGTCTCTATGGTACACTTCATCGGGTAGCTTCGGCACCGGGGGCGCATGGTATTCTGGAGCAGGCGCTGGATTTTTCCAGTGGGAAGATTACACATCTGCGGATTGATACCCATGAAGACAATGAAGTGATGCAGCATCTGATTTTGAAAAACGGGTTTGAAAAACGTGGAATTATTTATACAGATGATGGTTCTCCACGTTTTGCCTATGAGAAAACCGATGAAACAAAGGCACTGGGAAATAGTGAGGCAGCCCTGGTGGCAAAAACTGCGATGTCAGAAGATGAAGCAACTGGTTCTATGGTCAGGATTCGAATCGCTACGCCGGCAGATGCAAAAGAAATCCTGGACATTTATGCACCTTATATCCGAGAGACAGCAGTCACTTTTGAATATGAAGTACCGACGTTGACGGATTTTACGCAGCGAATGGAGCGTACCTTGGCAAAATATCCGTATCTGGCTGCAGAGCAGGATGGAAGAATTATCGGATATGCTTATGCAGGTCCGCTGCATGATCGATCTGCCTATGACTGGGCGGTGGAAACTTCAATTTATGTCAGGATGGATGTGAAAAGACAGGGCATTGGGGAATTATTGTATGATGCACTGGAAGAATGGTTGAAGAATCAGAATATTGTTTGTGCAAATGCCTGTATCGCATATCCGGATCAGGAACCAGATAAGTATCTGACAAAAGACAGTGTGGCATTTCATACACGTATGGGTTATCGGATGGTGGGAGAATTTCATCGGTGTGCCTATAAGTTTGACCGATGGTATAATATGGTTTGGATGGAAAAAAGTCTGTGTGACCGTCCGGAACATCCGGAACCGATGATCTGGTTCTCGAAATTGAGAAAAAAAGCAGCGAAAAGACAGGAACCGCAATAAGTTTCCGTAAAAATGTTATCTTGCTGTCTGCTCTTGAATATGCTATACTAATCCAGTATGAAATTACGTGAAATGCGTCAATTTATAGATATATATGAAAAATCTCATAAGAATGTACTCTCGGAATCTTTCTAAACGAGTCATTTGGAGAAAAATAAAAGGAAGTTTAAAATGAAATTAATTTCATGGAATGTAAATGGCCTGCGTGCCTGTGTACAGAAAGGATTTCTGGATTTCTTTCATGAAGCAGACGCAGATATTTTTTGTGTTCAGGAAACGAAACTCCAGGAAGGACAGATTCAGCTGGAACTGGAGGGTTACGAACAATATTGGAACTATGCAGAGAAGAAAGGTTATTCCGGAACGGCGGTATTTACAAAGAAAATACCGTTATCTGTGCGTTATGGCATCGGTATGGAAGAACATGACCGTGAAGGTCGTGTGATCACACTGGAATATGAAAATTTTTTCTTCGTGACAGTTTATACGCCGAACTCTCAGAGTGAACTGGCACGTCTTGATTACCGCATGAAATGGGAAGATGACTTTCTCGTTTATCTGAAATCGCTGGAGGAAACGAAACC
>ENA-OPCD01002061-OPCD01002061.1-human-gut-metagenome-genome-assembly--contig:-NODE-2061-length-14643-cov-3.953455_pt1 | contig 14643 bp, 13 predicted proteins | sample MGYA00241560_ERZ501471 | MGnify/ENA primary metagenome ERZ501471 (study PRJEB25962, sample SAMEA2042578) | human gut metagenome | biome: human gut; feature: human-associated habitat; material: faeces...
CACCGCATTTCGGGCATTTATGACGGGATGACTTCCCCTTGTACTTTTCTAAATATGGTTGAATATAGATATTCATATTATTAACTTTTCACATGTTCAAACTAGAAAATAAAATGTTTTATTTCATTGTCATATTCGTCATGTGCGTCATACTCATATCTCTTTTTTATGACGGATATGACGCTAATGACGCAAGAATAAAACTTTATTTTTTTTGAGATTCACGAATTGCATAGATAATACGTCCGTTCATTTTCTTCTCACCATAAAATCCAAGCATTCTCAATCTTTCAGAAAAGGTTCTGATACTCACAGATTTATAACCGTTATCAAGAGAATAAGCTTTATATTCATCGTATATCGCTTTTAACGAGTAACTACATCGATTAGATGGAACATAACTATATTCACCCACATACATTGCCACACTATCTGATTCCATCCGATACTTATCTATCTGCTCCTTCACCTTCATTGATTGTGTAAACTTTTTGTTGACCAGCAATCTTCGTAGACCTTCTAATATCCAATTGAAAACTCCAGAAAGTTCTTGGCCTATAATCTTGTTTGCTAATTCGGGGTCTTGTTCTTCAGGTGGGATGGTCTCGCTAAATGGAATAATGATAAAGCGCCGGAAGAAAGCATTTGTCTGTTCTACCTCTTTGGGAAGCTCATTGCAATTAAACATCAACTTCCCATAATCAGTCATGACAAACGGTTTACCGTAAATCTGTCTAGCTTCTACCGGTTCACCTGACACTAATTGCTTAAATATTGAGGCTTCCAATTTCCCGTTGATCTCACTGGCATAATTTAATAACTTATTAGCTAACTCTGCACGCTGATAGCTGTCGTATTTAGTTAGATTCTGTAATGAATAGGAACAAATATTCTCTGTACCTAGAATTGCGTTTATAATCTCAAAGAGCACGCTTTTCCCGTTAGCACCACTTCCATACAAAATAACAGCCTTCTCTAGCTTTAAATTATTGATGAATATGTATCCTAGGTATTCAGCCAATACCTTACGACAATCTTCATCCGGTAAAACACGCAGGAGATACTTGTCAAATACTGGACATACAGATTTCGGATCATATTCAAATGAAAGCTGATATTTGATGAAGTCGTCCCTGTCAAAATCTCTAAGTCCTTGCCAATCTGGAGATATTTCAAATGTACCATTTTTTAAGTTAATAAGTACTTTATTTCCTCTAGTGGGTGGTTGAAGGTTAGCCTCTGATAAAAACTGCTTGTATAGTTCATCCTTAAACATATGATACTTTGATTCCATCACAGGAACACCCATTCTCATCGCGGCTTTTGCAAGAAAGGGTTTGAAATCATCTGCGCCCACTGGTTGCCAGTACTCACCGTTGAAGATATAGATAAATCCATCACGGGTAGCCAATCCCCAGTTGTTAGCAGTGGCTACATCTAGCACTTCGTCAACGGTAACAACCACGTAAATCTTCCGTGATATCTTTCCTTCATCTGGCAATCCTGACTTTGCCCGAAAGTCAATGGATTTAATCTGCTTTAGCAACTCTGTGAGGACCGCTTCGCATGTTCCCGGTTTAGGAGTTCTGTACTTGCGTTCAGCTGTACTAACACAACGTTTTAGTTCGTCACCTATTGCATCCTTTAAATTAAATGCTTTCATCGAAAACTATATTTAATTGTTTATCACTTATATTTTTCCACATGGCAGGATCTGCAGAATAATATTTGGCCATCCTACGAGTGTGTTTATCTCTAGCTCTGAATACAGCTTGCAATAGGTTCATCTTTTCCAAATCACGAATATAGTAAGTGATACAATTTCGAAGGATACCAATTTCCAACATACAATCTAAAGAAGTTCCAGTTGTATATCGAAAGTAATTGTACACCTTGTTTATTCCCTTTTCTTTTTCTATCTTTGCCTCATCATCATGGAATTGGGTGGTTGTGGAGACTGCCCTTTCTTTTTTCCATAGTCTACCTCCTTACTTCCTTGAAGCCTTTGCTAAATACACAGCTGCCATCTGTTCACTTTCATCAATGGTATTCACTTTCCCCTGCTTCATCCATGCTTCTATTTCAGCACGATCAAAGTATAACTGTTTTCCATTAGGTTTATAGTGCGGTATTTGATGATTACAAGTGAGTTTATACAAGTGACTTTTACTAAGTCCAGTCAATAGCGATGTATCTTCTAATGTTAGCACGTTCTTTGCTGCCAATAGAGTATAAACTAAAATCTGATTAATTTTATCTTCCATATCTTCCATTTTTGTGACTTTGGAGCTATGTACACTTGCACCTCTGCCTGTTTAACATGGTGCAAACATAAGCAAGAAAATTAACCTAATATCAAACAAAAAAATAGCATTTAATAGCGTAATTAATTTACGCTATTAAATGCTACTTTTGAAGTACCCTGATTAGGCTAAAAGGGTGTTCTTCATGCCTTGTATTTCATCATTGGTAAAGGTGTTTTCTCTCATTGCTTTGTTATAGCCGCTTTCACTACCAATTTCGCCAAACTCCTTTTCTACAGCTTTGAAAGTAGGTTTTGTTATCCAACCTATTTGTATTGCTACTTTAATCACTAAAGCCGCCTCTTTACCTTCTTTTCCACTCATAAGACCGTGTAAAGTCTGGAGTTTAGAGCCATCATCATTTTGCAAGTAATCTTTAAACGGCTTACTTTTTCTCCCTCTTTTGAGAATTTCTTTCTTTTCTTGTTTACCTGACAAACTTTTTTCATCAGTATATGATTCATTGGCCATCATATCAAAATACATAGTTTCGCAATTAAACGCATCTATCACCACAGAGTTTGCTCCCGCATTTCTTAGTCTTTCTGTTGCTTCACGCAGGAATTGGGCTATATCTTTATCTTTGCCTACCGATATTACTTCAATGCACCTTTCACCAACAAGCCCCAAATCGCATACTTTAAAGAATTTATCAAAGTGAAAATCGAACCATACTTTACCATTGTTGCCCAATATTTCCTTGCTATATTTGTAGCTTTCCTCGCCAAGATACTTAAGAGTTCTTATTTTATCCATCATTACTCACTTTATTTATTAAACACGTCATTTACCAGGTTTACAGCGTCAACTTTTTTCCTATCCACCACTTTGGCATAAATTTGAGTTGTAGTCACATTAGTGTGCCCTAACATTTTACTAACAGTGTATAGATCGGTTCCTAACGTAAGCAATAAAGTTGCATAAGTATGGCGGGCAGTGTGAAAAGTCAAATACTTATTTATTCCTGCCGCTTCTGCCCATTTCTTCAAATTATCTTCTACGGTGGGATTGGAAGGCAAAGAGAATACCTCATCTTCATCATTACCTCTTATTGGTATTATTTCCATCGCTTTATCCGGTAAAGGTATTTTCAACTCCTTACCAGTCTTTTGCATGAAAAGCATAGCAAAGAATTGCCCATCTTCTACTATAATATTCTTCCATCTCAACGCACGAATATCAGAAATTCTTAATCCGGAAAAGCAGGCAAAAAGATATGCTTTCCCTATATCATCCCTTCTACATGGTGTTATCATTAACTTTAGCAGTTCTTCTTGACTTAAATATTCCCTATGACTATCCGGCTGTTTTACTTTCTCATCAGAAGAAAGAAGTTTAAAAGGATTGATTATTTTATATCCGTCTTTTATAGCGGCATTTATCGCAACTGAAAATGTCCTCACATAGTCTACGATTGTACTATTCTGCAAACGCTTGTTGCCCTTGTAGCTTACATAATCATGTTTCAAGTAATCAATAAAACCTTTTGCAAAACCCTTATCAATGCTTGTTAGTCTTGCTACTGCTGCAGGTTTATACCCCGCAAGTATTCTCATTAAATTGTCAACATGGGAAATGTCTTTATACTGCCTCTTTTCAAGTTTGGCTCTGTAGATCTTAAGCCAGTCCATCAATAGTAGCTTATTCTTTGCACTGGTATCAGTAATTCCAGCCTGCCCCTTAACTATCGTATTTTGTCGCTCGCTTCTAATAACCTCTGCCGCCTGCAGGGTGTTTTCATTCTGTTGTCTTGTTGTTATGTTGTTATTTTCTGGAACAAGATACATTTTCAAGAACTCATAACTTCTTACTCCGTCTCGATAAATATCGAGATACAGGCTTTTATTGCCATTAGCTAATTTCTTGTTCCGAAGCCTAACAAAGTTTTTAGGCTTAACACTCGCTTTTTGCCTTGCCATCGCTACTATATTTTTTGTTACCTCTACAAAGATATCATATTCTTTTGATACGAGTAACAAAATGGGTAACAAAAATGCACCCAAAAAGAACAAAGTAACAGAAAACAAATAACCAAAGCAACACACTAACCGCTTGTGTTTCTTTATGTTTTAATTGTTATTATTTTCGTGTAAAGTCAATTGTTGGTTGTTTTAAGTTTGCAGTGGAGGGGTACCGTGAGGTAGCCCTCTTCTTTTTCTTATTTTATTCAATAATCTTCGCATCCTCAATATCCTCATCGTGATGTGATATCGGGTTCTTCGGACGGCAACGTACAAACTTAAACCAGTTTATCAATTCAGAAAGCGAATATACCAAGCTACTGATACCAATAATTATAAACGCTGTATTACGTGCTCCTGTCGGATTGAATAAAGCAACGATGCCCGCAATTAAAATCAAAGCGGGAACCAGATAAAATGCTCCCGGAACAGGTGTCCAACGACGAGCCATTGACAAGGAAGCTATCTGCTGCACCCCTCCCATTATCAGGATAAAACCTAACAAGAACATCAGGACATCTGCAAAAAATTCGGGCATTACAATCAGCCAAAGTCCGAAAAGCAGACTGCCGACTCCTTCTATCGGAAAACGGGGCGAAACTCCGTCTTCGGATTTCTTACGTCCGAAATAGCCGAAAAGGCTGATAACACCGGGAATCAAAAAGGCAACTCCAACCGTAATAACGATATAACTGGCAGCTGTATTAGGCCATAGCACCAACACCAGACCAATCACTAATGCAAAGAGAATACGAATAAGGGAATAATTCATTGTTTTCATAAATTCTATATTTTTTAACCAAGTCTGTTTCAATACTTTTGCGAATATAAGTGTTTCTACTGATATATAAAAATAACAAATAAACATTGTAATAAGTTCGTAACAAAATCGTTATAGCTATTACATCTCACTTAGATACTTTTGCAGAAAATTAAAAATAGATTCTTCATCATGAAACCAAGCGAAACAAGAAAGAAGTGCCCTTATGTTGAGCGTGACATCAGTTGGATGTATTTCAACCAACGTATCTTACTCGAAGCTGCCCGCCCGGAAGTTCCTTTACTGGAACGGCTGACTTTTCTTGGCATCTATTCGAACAATCTTGACGAGTTCTTCCGCGTCCGTGTCGCTACCTTAAACCGGATTATAGAGTATGACGACAAGAATATACAGAAAGAACAGGAAATCGCTGCGCACACACTGAAACAGATAGGTAAACTGCACAACCGTTACTATGAACAGTTTGAAGAAACGTTCGCTTCTATCATGGAAGAACTGAAAAAAGAGAATATCTACGTTATCAAAGAAACGGAAATGAACGATGAGCAGAAAGCGTTCATCACTTCTTTCTATCGTAATAAGCTGAACGGTTCCACCAACCCTCTTTTCCTTAACGGTCCCCGACAGCTGGACGACCAGACAGATGAAGATATTTACCTGGCTATCCGCTTGCTCCGCAAAGATGAAGCAGGAAAAATAAAAGAGAAGGATTACGCGGTTATCCAACTGCCCGTTGGGGAATTCGGACGCTTCATCCAACTACCCGAATCGGAAGGAAAGACCTATCTAATGTTTCTTGATGATGTTATCCGTTACTGCCTGCCAATGATTTTTGTCGGAATGAAATATACGGATTATGAAGCATATACCTTCAAATTTACCAAAGACGCTGAAATGGAAATAGACAGTGATTTGCGGACCGGCGTACTTCAGAAAATCTCCAAAGGAGTGAAAAGCCGCAAGAAAGGCGAACCTCTCCGTTTTGTATATGACGAGCAAATCCCTAGGGACTTGCTAAAAAGACTGACCGACCGGCTGAATATAGACAAGAACGACACCCGCGTAGCCGGTGGACGTTATCATAATTTCAAAGACCTGATGAAATTTCCTGTCTGCGGACACAGTCATCTGAAATATCCAGTTTGGGAACCGATTTTCAAACCCGAACTAAATGGTACAGAAAGCCTGCTGACCCTGATTCACCAGAAAGACCGTTCACTACATTATCCTTATCATAGTTTTGATACGTTCATCCGCGTACTGCGCGAAGCTGCTATCAGCAAAGAAGTGAAAAGCATCAAGATGACGCTTTACCGACTAGCTAAAGACTCCAAAGTGGTTAAAGCATTGATTTGCGCAGCAAAGAACGGTAAAAAAGTGACGGTAGTCATCGAACTACTGGCACGTTTTGACGAAGCCTCAAATATCAACTGGAGTAAAAGGATGCAGGATGCAGGAATCCGTGTAATCTTCGGGGTGGAAGGGCTGAAGATTCACTCCAAACTGGTGCACATCGGGACAAGACATGGAGATATTGTCTGTATCAGTACAGGCAACTTCCACGAAGGAAATGCACGTATGTATACCGACTATACCATTATGACAACTCACCGTCCCATTGTCCGGGAAGTAAATGCAGTATTTGACTTTATCGAGAAGCCATACACTCCCGTCAATTTCAAAGAGTTGCTCGTTTCTCCCAATGATATGCGTAAACGGTTGATTGCCCTTATCAATAAGGAGATAAAGAACAAGGAACAAGGAAAAGACGCCTATATCCTTGCCAAAGTAAATCACATAACAGACCGCGCACTTATCGAAAAGCTATACGAAGCCTCAGCAGCAGGAGTCAAGATAGAACTAGTTGTACGCGGCAACTGTTCTTTAGTACCGGGCGTTCCGGGTGTCAGTGAAAATATACATATCAATGGAATTATCGACCGTTATCTTGAACACTCACGTATTTTCATTTTCGCTAATGCCGGAGAAGAAAGGTATTATATCGGTTCAGCAGATTGGATGCCACGCAATCTGGACAACCGCATCGAAGTACTGGCTCCTGTTTATGACAAAGAGATACAGGCGGATTTAAAACGGATTGTTTGTTACGGGTTTCAGGATACAGCCAAAGGACGCATAGTAGACGGAATGGGAACCAACCGGATATGGAATTTTCCGTTTACTCCCCCGCTTAGTGAAGAAATGGCATCGCTTTTCCGTTCACAAGAAAAATTATATAACGAATACAAGAACACATGATGATAAATATGAAGAAAGTTAATTATGCAGCAATCGACATCGGTTCCAATGCCGTACGACTACTGATAAAATGCGTAAACGAAGAAAATGCGCCCGAACTTATGAGTAAGGTGCAACTCATCCGTATCCCGTTACGGCTAGGAGAAGACGCTTTCACAGCAGGTATTATTTCAGCAGAAAAAGAAAAGAAACTGATCCGGCTGATGAAAGCTTACAAGCAGTTAATGAAAATATATGATGTAGTGGATTATCGCGCCTGTGCCACGTCCGCTATGCGTGATGCCCGGAACGGTAAAGCTATCGTCCGGCAAATAGCCAAGAAAACGGGTATTCGTGTAGATATTATCGACGGACAGGAAGAAGCGCATATCGTATATGACAATCATATCGAGCAACTGTTTGCTTCCGGACAGAATTATCTATATGTAGATGTTGGCGGCGGTAGTACGGAAATCAATCTTATCAGTAACGGAGAACTGAAAAACTCCCGTTCATATAATATAGGTACAGTCCGTATGCTTAGCGGCATGGTGAAAGAGGAGGAAAAAGAAGCGTTACGTACTGACCTGATTGGTATTGCCACAGAATATGCGCCTGTCAGCATTATCGGTTCGGGGGGAAATATCAACAAACTCTTCCGTCTCGCGGACAAAAAGGATAAAAAGGCTTCTCTCCTACCAGTTGAGTCACTACGTGAGATTTATTTAGCATTACAGGTACTTCCCGCCGAACAGCGCATCAAACAATACAAGCTAAAACCGGATCGGGCAGATGTAATTGTTCCGGCAGCAGAGATATTTCTTGAGGTGGCGACTTATGTAAAAGCTACCGGTATTATTGTACCTACTATCGGATTGTCCGATGGTATCATTGATAGTCTGTACACACAGAATATGAATGTACCACCTGTTTCGCATAATTCTACTTCTCCAAGTTAAAGAATTTATACCTCAGTTTGCAACAATTTATTCGTCTGACAGCTGTCTTCTTTTCGTCTGACAGTTGTTAGACGAAAAGACAACAGTTGTCAAACGAATGTTCAACAACTGTCAGACGAATAAAATCATGCAAAACAAATACTACTACCTTACAATCAAAGCATTAATTCGTAGCAAAAACCACCGGAAAACAAAAACTTCTCCGGCGGTTGACTTATATTTAAAAGAAAAGGTTAGTATTCTATCACTTTATCACTACTTGAAGGCATATTATACCAATCGGTATTAGTACTCTGGTCATGTGCCCAGTCCGCAAACTTAGCATACGCCTCTGTTATCACAGTTCTTTCTGTCGGATATGCGAATTTATCAGGAACGCAAAGAGCCCATGTATTATTGACTACCTTGATAACCTCAAGCACGTTATTATCTGCCAACTGACCATTCGCCGTTGCCGAATTAAATTGATTCAAATGAATCTCCGTTCTCTTTTCACCAGTACCCTGATATGCTATAAAGAAGTCTAAACAGTTTGTTACACTGGGAATGGATACGGCATTTTTAAGTTTGATTATCACTTCAAGAGTATATATATCTGTTAGAGATGTACTTGCATTTCCAGTATTCAGCATAGGACGTTGTGTTCCGGTATATCCATATACAGAATGTGCATCTCCAAACAAAGGAATGACAAGTTCACTGCCAGTCGTCTCATAAGATGCATCTTCAAATATACGGGAAGCAGACAAAGAACCGTCACGTTGAGCGGCGCCGGCTCCAAAGTCAACCGTTTCCACATTACTTTTATTTATTCCCAGTATTCTTAATCCGGCACCTAATTGCTTCATGGCACCCACAGCCTGAAGGTCAACCACGTATTTCAATTCTTTCACTTCATTACCGGCAACGGGTAAAGTCACGTTCAATACAATATCATTGAAATCATAATCGCCTGCTTTGGGATAATTATCTTCGAAAGCATAGGAATAAACGGCTTTCCGAATCTCCACGTCATCGGGGGTATCATCAGAACCATATCCTTCTTTTATACACCCATCTTCATCAGCAGGAAGCAAAAAATCTGCTTTTCCCGGATTGCAATAAGTGGCGGAATTCTGTAAGCCTTTATATACTAACCAGTCGAAAGGAGTCCACAGTGATTGCTCTTTTTCATTAGAAGAGGTCTGATCTGTTATCTCACAAATAATGTTATTCGTGACTTTCGAATTTGATTCAATGAGCCCTGAAATATTAGCAATCGTATGAATTCTCAACAAAGCCGTTCCCGTTGTGGGACCGACTACATGCCTATATAGACTAGCTTTACCTGTACAGGTCAGTATTGATTGTGCCTCCATCACAATATCATTGTTATTTCCGTTATAACCCAACTCCCCACAAATAGCTTCAGAAGTATGCCCCATTACAAGTGTACCGAACTGAAACATTCCTGCCACATTCATATAACAGCCGTTCTTAACATTGGTATTGTTATTACCATTAATACTACCAGCCTCAATAACACCGTGATTTATCAGTGTTGTACCGCTTGTAGATGCATTGTAAGAATTCAATTTAAGCGTTCCATAATTCATGAAATCAACCCCACTTCCACCGCCATCAATATTTAAACGGGAACAATCAATCATACCAGCATTATAATTACTAAACCCGGTAGAACTATTTGTTATTGAAATATCTCCCTCACCTATAATACTACCACCCGGCATTACAGTTATATAAGAAGCCCGAGTCAATATCAAACTGGCATTTCTAGTTATTTCTATTTTTCCGCCATTTTCAACTATTACCTCCGTTATATCACTGAATTGATTTTCGTTTTCAATCACCCATGTACTTCCTTCAGGAACAATCACTTTCACGGCATTAGCTCCACCCCAAGTTCCTCCTGTAGTAAATCTTGCCCTAAAGCCCCCTTCCTGAATCTTAAACCAACGTTCCTTTTCCTTGAAAACAGGAAGATTATAGGCAGAATACTGGTCAAATCCAGAGCCAAGATCCCAGCCGGACTTAATAATAGTAGCATAGGCCTTTTTATTACTAATATACTCATCTGTATAAGGAGCTGCCATAGCAGGTATATCTGTTATAGTTCTCGTGATAGAACAAGTAGTACTACCTTCTTTATTTCCGAAACAGGCCTTCACCTCTTCATTTTCAATAGCGATCGGTTGCACAAGATAATGTCCTTTTCTGTCTACACGCGCGACAAATACTCTATCGAGTGCAGTAGCACAATCCATTACAACATTAAAAGATGTACTTCTATTTGCAACACCTTCTGCTAAAAGTTTGGCATTACTTTCCGGACTTAAAGGATTCGCATCAAATATCCGTATCGGATAATCCTCTCCTAAATCTCCATTAACCGTCACGTGTGCAGTTACACTACGGGACATAGTCCAGTCTCCGTCAGGATCGATATTCTTTACCGGAAAAGTTTCTTCATAAATCTGTCTCAGTTGTTCTGCATCAAACAGATTTTTCTCATTATCCACACAACTGATAAAAACGGCAGAAGTTGCCAATAAAGAAAAGGTTAATACTTTTGCAATGTTTTGTTTCATAATCCCTTAATGCTTTAGTTCGTTTTATTTATGCGCAAAAACATCCACAACCCTCTCAATCATCGGTCATGGACGGTGCAAAGATAACTGTATTTGCAGATATTAAATAAAAAAAGGCTGCATTTTTCAATACAGCCTTCCTGTTTTTTTCTTTTTCAATCAAAAAGGGAAGATCAAAGGTAAAACAAATATCATCACAATTCCCATGATAATCTGTAACGGTAATCCTACTTTCACATAATCCATAAAAGTATATTGTCCGGCAGGCATTACCAATGCATTAGGCGGCGTAGAGAATGGAGAAGCAAAACACATACTTGCCCCCACTGTCACAGCAAACAGGAAAGGAATCGGGCTAACCCCGATTTGTATAGCACTTTGCAAAGCAATAGGTGCCAGCAGTACCGCAGTAGCCGTATTACTGATAAACATAGTCATCAATGAAGTAGTAAAATAGATACCCGCCATCAGAGCCAATGGTCCATAGGAACCCAATCCGCTCACCAATGTATTGGATATATACTCCGACGCTCCTGTTTTCTCCAATGCCAACGACATAGGCAACATTGCTGCAATGAGTACAATACTTTCCCAATTTATCGTTTTGTATGCGGCCTCTACATTACGGAAACACCCTGTCAGTACCATTAATATACCCGCAATCATAACAGCCGTAACCGGAGCAACCGGGATAAAATCAAATACCATCATTACCACCATTAACACCATGATAGCAGCAGCCACCGGAGCTTTATAGTCTAAAGTTACTTTAGCAGCTTCGGCTAAAGGCTGACCTAATACCACCCAATCAGAGTCTTCCTTACTAAGACGGGCGATATTTCCCCAAGTGCCTTGTACCAAAAGCACGTCGCCACTATGAATATGCTCATTTCCCAAATCCTGTAACAGATATTCCTTTTTACGACGGATACCTAAAACGTTCACATTATATTTATCACGGAATCCGGCTTCTTTAATTGTCTGGTTTACCAAATTAGACGCAGGCATCAATACTATTTCAGCAATACCTATATCATAAAAATCAAGAGAACTAGTTGTATTTTTCGTTTCCTCGGTAGCATGGTCACCTAATATATCGAGCAGATAATCTTCAGCAAACAGTTGTACTTTCTCAAAATCTCCTGTCACATACAGAATATCTTCTACTTGCAAAACCGTATCCGGTGCCGCAAATTTCTGCGTGATAGTTTTCAGGAAACGATGTTGCGATGCATCCCCACGACGGACTTCCATTATATTCAATCCATATTTGCGTCGTATATCCAAATCAATAATCGTTTTTCCCAAGAGTCGGGAATCCCCTATCACCTGCAAACGAAACAGGTTACTGGAAAGCCCGTATTCATTGACCAACTGCTTTAACGATTTTCCTGAACGGTTACTGTCATTCTTCTGTCCTTTTTTAGACAGAAACCATTTACTAAGCGGCATCAATACCAATGTACCGACAATCACACAAACAATGCCAACAGGCAGAAAAGAGAAGAAAGAAAGCGGTTCGAGTCCTGCCGAAGTTAATGTGTTCTGTATCACAAGGTTCGGCGGAGTACCAATCAATGTCATCATGCCTCCCATACTACTTGCAAATGCCAACGGCATCAGCAAGCGGCTCGGATTCATCCCGGCACTCATCGCCAGACTAACCACAATAGGAAGCATTAACGCTACTGTTCCGGTATTGCTGACAAATGCACCGATAGCTGAAGTCACCAACATCACCAATAGAAACAGACGAATTTCACTCGTTCCCGCAAGTTTAAGAATACGCGAACTTATCATCTTTGCCAACCCTGTTTGAAAAATAGCACCTCCTACCACAAACAGTCCGATCATCATAATAACTACCGAATTGGAGAAACCCGAAAGGGCTTCATCAGGAGTTAATATCTGAAAGACAAGTAAAGCAACCAGCGCACATAACGCTACAATATCCGAACGGATTTTACCATTTACAAAAAAGATAGCCGAAAGAACGAGAATAATAATGGTTATCAACATAAGTAATAAAATAAAATGAATGTTTTATTTCGATGATATCAAAAACTTGAGTGAACAAATATAGATATTTCTTCCCCCTTATAGAAAACAAATTAAAATTATTTTTGGTTTAAATGACGTCATTTTAATATCAAACAAGATATTCCCGTATTGCTTTGGGGTGCCAATACACGATACGATTGAACAATAAAAAACTGCCCTGTATACTTTTCTGATAAAAGTCACAAGGCAGTTATTATTTCTTATAGGAAAAGAAATTATAGTGCAGTTTCCAATATCTTACGAGCCACAGCACCTGTCACATTTCCATTTTCTCCATATTTTACTCCTCGCTCATTGAAGCGGCGTTCAATTTCAAGAATCGTCTCCTGGCCGATGTTTTCTTCGTGCAGGCGTGTAGTCAACCCCAATGAACGGAAGAATTGTTCCGTACAGCGGATTGCCTCATCTATTCGTTCCTCTTTTGTACCCGAAGTTATTCCCCATACGCGCTCACCATATTGCACAAGTTTATCTCCTTTGGCTTCCCGAAGCACTTGCAATGTAGCGGGAAGTACAATCGCCAGCGTATGTCCGTGTGTCAACCCGTGCAATGCAGTGATTTCATGTCCTATCATGTGAGTTGCCCAGTCCTGCGATACTCCCATAGCTATAAATCCATTCAATGCCATTGTAGCCGAAAGCATAAAGTCAGCCATAAGTTGATAATCATGCTGGTTCTCACGGATTTTCGGAGCTATTTCTATAAGAGTTTGCAGGAGTCCTTCTGCCCAACGGTCCATGACACGGCTTTGTCTGGGAGTAGTCATATACTGTTCCATGACATGTACAAATGTGTCCGCCAATCCACAAGCCACTTGATGAGGAGGTAAAGTAAATGTTACTTCCGGATCAAGAATAGAGAATAACGGATAGTTGGAATAAAAAGGATATTTTTCTTTGGTTTCACGACGTGAGATCACTGCTCCATTGTTCATTTCCGAACCGGTAGCGGGAAGCGTCAACACAGTGGAAAGAGGTACAGTGTGGGTAGCGGGACGTCCGGCAAGCCCCAAGTCCCAAGCATCACCGTCATACAATAACCCGGCAGAGATTAATTTTGTACCGTCAATCACGGAACCACCACCAACAGCTAATAAATAATCTACCTTCTCTTCTTTTCCCAAAGCAATCGCTTTGCGGAGAGTTTCGATAGCAGGATTGGGTTCAATCCCCCAAAATTCAACGGTATAATGATTCTTCAGTGCTTCCTTCACCTGATCGTATACCCCGTTTTTCTTTACACTTCCACCGCCAAAAGTAATCATGATACGTTTGTCGGACGGAATTTCTTTCGCCAATCGGGCAATCATCCCGCGCCCCATTATCAGTTTGACGGGATTTTGAAAGATAAAATTTTCCATATCTTGTCTATTGTTATTATTTCGGTTATTATTCACTTTTCATGTTTCATGCAAATATACACGAATTATCTGAAACCTTGTCGGAATCAGGCTATGAATTGCTGCGTAAGAGAAGGAACCATAGCCAACAACCAAGGTTTCATATCTTCTGCTACCAACAACCAATAAAGTAATAATATAACGAAAATGGCAATAGCGATACCTACTAATACTTTTCTCTGTTTCATAATTGTTTTCTGTTTAAATATTCAGTATTTATAAGAACAGATCAGGGGGAAAATTGTTCTATATCAGAAAAATGAAGGGGAAAATGAAAAAAAGTCATTTTTTGTTTGTTGTTTCAAACAAAGTGTCTATATTTGCCCCCATAAAATTACAAAAGACAATGAGA
>ENA-OPCD01002079-OPCD01002079.1-human-gut-metagenome-genome-assembly--contig:-NODE-2079-length-14560-cov-2.753602_pt1 | contig 14560 bp, 10 predicted proteins | sample MGYA00241560_ERZ501471 | MGnify/ENA primary metagenome ERZ501471 (study PRJEB25962, sample SAMEA2042578) | human gut metagenome | biome: human gut; feature: human-associated habitat; material: faeces...
ATCAGATTATCGGGAGCAGCAGGCATGGTATGCTGCTGAAGCCGGATATAAGCGTGCAATAGCTGCTCTTAATGATGGGAGTAGTGAATGGAATAATTGGTTAAGTAAAATCGCAGAAATAAAGTCTGGGGATTTTTATTTAAATAGCCTTGATAACCAAAAAGCAGATAAGCAGGGAGTCTGGTATGCAACTGCGATTACGGAGATCAAAGATGACAATGAAGTGGATGTTACTATACCAGGCGATAAGGCCAACTATATAATTACATCAGTCGGCTCCTGCCAGGGTATACGCAAAGTTATGCGAAAAACCTATATTTTTGTTGATGACGGAGGGACTGGCGGTGGTGACAGCGTGGGAGAAGAAGTTTTGGAATTACCTGGCTTGGTACAGGCCGGAGGTACGGTCACAGTAGTACAAGACCAAAAGGATTTTAATATTGACGATATAGATACTAGGTTTCTGGGAAAATTATATGGATCTGGTTTTTACAACGTGAAAAATAATAATTCATTTACGAATGAATGGACTGACAGTGTTAACAGGCCGACTCTAAAAACAAGACTTCCGGAGAGAATTTTTGATATAAGTAAATATCCCAAAATGCCTCCTATGCCTGACATGACATGGCCTTCTACAATTAAGACAGCAAAGAATACAGATTATTATTGGGATTTGTCTAATTTAGTAGATGAGAGTGATCCTTATAATATAAAAAGAGTTAAAGTTGTAGATGCAGGGAACTCTGCCGGTAGAATAATTTTTATAGACAATCAAAATTACAATAATGGAATACAATTAAATCAAATCAACGGTCCTGAAAGTGATTTGCCTGTAACCTTTATTTTTAGCGCGCTTAAACCAGTAGTTTTAACTGGAACGATTACAGGCAACGTACGAATGTTTTTTGCCGGCGATTTTCAGTTTGGCATGGGGACTGAGACCGTTGCCTATAATGGCTTGACGATGTTCATGTCTAATGGTGATATGAAAATATGCAGCAGTATTTGGAGTTATAAAAATAATCCGGGTGGAGGATTTTTATCTTCTGATAAAGATATTACGATAGTTGAGAGTGCTTCATTTCAAGGTCAGATTCAGTGCAGGGGCAATTTTAAGACAAGTGGTCTGATACAGTTTAATGATAGTGTGCTCAAAGCTCCTGGTTTTACCGTTCCCAAAGGTATGAAATAAAAACGTATAAAGAAGTAAACAGTACCGCTGCTATTATATAGCAGCGGTACTGTTTTTTTGTATGGTATTGACAGGTTTTATATTTGTTTAATAAAAGATTATTAAATATAGCCTAAATAAATATTTATTAAAATAGGTACAATATATTGTGATTTTATAATACAAATGATATAATAAATTAAAAAATATCAAATAATTTATATTATAGGTTTTAATTTATAACATATACAAAAAGAGCAATGAGGTGAAATGTGTGCAGAAACAACGTGGTTCGGTAACTGTCATAGCTATAGTAATGCTGTTGTTTTTGATGGTAGTGGCCATAGCCTGGCTGCCGATGATGACAATAGAAAAAACGGCTGCCTCATCAGATTATCGGGAGCAGCAGGCATGGTATGCTGCTGAAGCCGGATATAAAAAAGCTGTTGCAGCTTTAGATAATAAAAACAGCAACTGGACGTGGCTGACACCGGAAAACTATATACAAGGCAGTGACAGCGGCAGCTTTGGACATTTAAGTATAGACGGCGGTAAAGCTGACCAGAATGGCATCTGGTACGCTGTGGGAATTACTGAAAATAATATTGATCTGGCATCTGACTATACTCCTGAAGAGAGCGCTGCTTATCAAATAACCTCAGTAGGAGCTTGCCAGGGGATTCGCAAGGTTATCCGTAAAGTCCATACGTTAGGTGATAATGGCGGTACCGGAGGCGGAGAAGAACCGGAGCAGCCTCCAGACGCCTATATAAATGACAGCTTTATTACTTCAAGCGGAGCATTGATTATTAATAACGATGTAGATTATGATCCCAATAATAAGGTATATTACAGTGGATATTTTGGTGACTATACAGTGGGCGGGCAGGTAATCAATAAGGAGTTTGTGACAGAGCCTAAATATAAAAGTGCTGCATCGCCGGAAGTTTTTGAAAAAGCTACTTATCCGGAGCTTCAGTATACAGGTGCGACTGAAGACAGGCCTTTAAGTAACTGGAATATTACCAACGGGCAATATTGGGCCGCTAAAGCCAGCTTTTCGGGAACGAAGATAAGTGTTGCCAATAATACTGTTTTATTGATCGGTGAACAGCTGGGTATTGGCTATATGTTGTATAAAAATTTTTTAACTATGGATAACGTAGAAATCACTGTTCCTAAAGGAAAAACTTTAGAATTTATTATTTGTGACTATGGTACTATCAAAGATTATGATAATGTGGTTTTAAAGAATATTACGATCAAGGGCGGTGGGCAGGTAAGCTTTATTTCCGGTGGGTCGATAGCTGTAAATTCGATCAAGTCGGTAGACAACAGCAGGATACTTTTTATTGCCAATAAAAATTTGAGTTTGTCAGACCCTTTTATCAATGCAGATAAACAGCTTGACGGCGGCTGTTTCCTTTCTTCGGCAGGTAATATGCAAATGCTGGTCAGCGGAAATGTGACAGCTACCTTTTATGGACAGATGCAGTCTGCAGGTCTTATTAGTATTGGCGGTCAAAGCGGTGGGACAGGAAAACTTGTTCTGCGCTTTAATAAAATCGGCGAAAAATTGAAAATGCCGAATATGTATTATTTAAGGGCCGCATAAGGAAAAGGACTGGTAAGAGTCGGCAACAGTGGTAAAAAAGTTTAAACGTATGTAAGAGTAAAGAAAAATATGGTGTGTAAAATCAAACAGCCCCTGTTTCCTAAAGGAAACAGGGGCTGTTTTTGTTGAGGGAAGTAGATGATGTATAAAGATAGTGGGTAAGGTGCTTATTATTTGTTGAAATAACGTTTCAGGAGGCCTTCGAAAGCTTTGCCGTGGCGGGCTTCGTCTTTTGCCATTTCATGCACGGTGTCATGGATAGCATCCAGGTTCAGAGCCTTGGCTCTCTTAGCCAGATCAAACTTACCTGCGGTAGCACCGTTCTCAGCATCTACTCTCATCTCCAGATTCTTCTTGGTGGAATCGGTTACGACTTCACCTAACAGCTCAGCGAATTTTGCAGCATGCTCAGCTTCTTCGTAAGCAGCCTTCTCCCAGTACAGACCGATCTCGGGATAACCTTCTCTGTGAGCAACTCTTGCCATTGCCAGATACATACCAACCTCGGAGCATTCGCCCTGGAAGTTCGCACGCAGATCAGCAATGATATCCTCGGGAGCACCCTTTGCTACACCTACTACATGCTCAGCAGCCCAGGTCTTGCCTTCCTCCTGCTTGGTGAACTTGGAAGCGGGAGCGTGACAGATGGGGCACTCTGCGGGAGCCGCATCACCTTCATAAACATAACCACATACCTGACATACATACTTTGCCATAATTTTTTCTCCTTTTCTCTAATGAAATGTTTTGTTTTCAGTTTTCTCTTTTTGCGTGTGCTTTATAAGCACAAATATATTATGGAACGAAGCCAGTTTTCATTCAGAAAACTAGGACTCCGTAGCAACCCTGGTGCAGGCGGGACAAGTGCCGTAGAAATAAGTAACATGTCCCCGGATCCGACCGTCAAATCTCTCTCCGGCGGCCTCCATGATGGAATCAATACTATCCATGTCCAGATCAATAACGCTTCCGCATTCCGTACACACGAAATGATAATGTTCGGAAGTATCGGCATCAAAATGGTCAACACCGTCACCGACCCGGAGTCGTAAGATTTCTCCCATGTCTGACAAAAGTGTCAAATTACGGTAGACGGTACCGAGACTTAAGTTCGGATCCTGCTGCTTCAGATTAGAATAGATCACATCAGCGGTAGGATGATCCTTGCGTCCCATGAGAAAGGATTTGATCATTTCCCGTTGTCTGCTTCGTTTCAGTGCCATGATAAGCCCCTTTCTCAATAATAGTAATGATTACTGTTTCTTATAAGCTTATTATACATGATGCGAGAATAATGTCAACAGAAAAATGAAAAAATTTTGTTTATATTTTTTTAATGATATTCTTGCTTCCTTTATACACAGGAGGTGGGAATCATGCTATAATGAGCGCAAGTAAAGTATAAAATATAAATTAACATGCGCAAACTTGTGTTACACAGTGTACAGAAGTACACGGCACTAAAGTCACAGAAAGTTTGCAGGTTGCTGAAAGGCAAGAGTAATATGAAATTTAAAACCAGACTTCGTGTAACATTTATAAGTATTATATTACTTCCGCTGTTGCTGACGATCATGGCGTTCGTGATGATTGCTATTTACCTGATGAATTACTCTCAGGGGATCAGCCTGACGGATATTGATTATTCCATGATGTCGGAGAATTTCAGGGAATTCACCAACACCACGGATCAGGCGTATTATGTGCTGCTGGACCAGGTGAAGGAAGACAGCAGCAGGCTGGAAGATAAAGAATATCTGGATCATATCAATGAGGAGGTATCGCGGAAGTCTACTTACATTATTGTAAGAAAAGGTGATAAGCTGTATTATGCCGGCAATGAAGAAGCCGCACAGCAGATTTTTGAAAAACTGCCTGCCTATGGTGACGAGAATCTGTCGGATGACAGCGGATATTTCTACAATGAACTGGAGAAGTATGTAAAACAGATTGATTTCACCTTCCGGGATGGAACACCGGGCAGCGTATTTATCGTCACGAAGGTCAATTCGCTGATCTCGAGACATCTGCTGATCGATATGTTTGTGGCTATCATAGTGATCCTGATCTTTACCAGCCTGATGCTGACCCAGTGGATCCACAAGGGCGTATTTGAGCCCATCAATGAGTTGAACGTGGCAATGCGCAAGATCAAGGAAGGCAACTTTGATTATGTTCTGGAGACGGATGCCAAGGGTGAGATCGGTGATCTCTACCGCAATTATGAGGACATGCGTTTACGGCTGAAGGAATCCACGGAAGAGAACACCCAGCATGAGAAGCAGAACAAAGAGCTGGTCAGCAATATTTCCCATGATCTGAAGACCCCTATCACAGCCATTAAGGGTTATGTGGAAGGAATCATGGACGGTGTGGCAGATACGCCGGAGAAGATGGATAAATACATCAAGACCATCTACAATAAAGCCATTGATATGGATCGTCTGATCAACGAGCTGACCACTTATTCCGGAATTGATAATAACCGGATCCCGTACAATTTCCACCGGATCAACGTGGCGGATTATTTCGGTGACTGTGTGGAAGAAGTCGGACTGGATCTGGAGCAGCGGGGTATCAAGCTGAACTATTCGAATCTGGTATCTCCTGACACAGTTGTCATCGCGGATCCGGAGCAGATGAAGAAGGTCATCAATAATATTATCAGTAACAGCGTAAAATATATGGACAAGCCTGACGGGCATATTGATATCCGTATTCTTGACGAAGTGGATTCCATCCGGGTAGAGATCGAGGACAACGGCAAGGGAATCGCACAGAAGGATCTGCAGAAGATCTTCGAGAGGTTCTACCGCACGGATGCTTCGCGCAATTCCGCCCAGGGCGGCAGTGGCATCGGATTATCCATTGTTAAAAAAATTGTTGAGGATCATGGCGGTTATGTATGGGCGACAGCCAAAGAAGGGGAAGGAACCTGTATGCATTTTGTATTGAGAAAATATATTGAGCTGCAGCCGGGTGGAACCAAGTAATGAATAAGGGAATGAAACAGAAATGGCATGATAATCGATAATACAAGGACATTCTGTAAATGGAGGATAAATAATGAGTAAGATTTTAATTATTGAAGATGAAGTAGCAATTGCAGATCTTGAGAAGGATTATCTGGAGCTCAGTGATTTCAAGGTCGATATCTGCAATACCGGCGATGAGGGACTGAAGACCGCACTGGCAGGCGATTATGATCTGATCATTCTGGACCTGATGCTGCCCGGCATGGACGGCTTCGAAGTATGTAAGAAGATCCGCGAGGAGAAAAATATTCCCATTCTCATGGTATCTGCGAAGAAGGACGACATTGATAAGATCCGCGGCTTAGGGCTGGGTGCGGATGACTATATGACCAAACCTTTCAGCCCCAGTGAACTGGTAGCCCGTGTGAAGGCGCACATGGCCCGTTATGAGAGACTGGTGGGAACTAACCAGAAGCAGCAGAATGATATCGTGGAGATCCGTGGTATCCGTATTGATAAGACTGCAAGACGTGTCTATGTGGACGGTGTGGAGAAGACGTTTACGACCAAGGAATTCGATCTGCTGACGTTCCTGGCGGAGCATCCGAACCATGTATTTACCAAAGAAGAATTGTTCCGGGAGATCTGGGATATGGATTCCATCGGTGATATCGCTACGGTTACCGTGCATATCAAGAAGATCCGTGAGAAGATTGAAAAAGATACTGCAAAACCTCAGTATATCGAGACCATCTGGGGTGTTGGATATCGTTTTAAGGTATAAGGGAAGAAAAATAAGATCAGAAGAAAACTCCTATTATAGATACAGCAACAAACTGTTCCAAATAGGAGTTTTTTATGTAAAAGTGTGCTATAATCATAGCATTGCGGATTGCATCTGCGAAATTTGATTTGTAATTCCACCGGAGCGAGAAAGCATCGGCGGAATGGAGTGTGTTATGAACAGTAAAAAAATAATACAGTTGTCTACGACACAGAAGATCATGCTTAGCTTTCTGTGTGCCATATTAGTGGGTAGCTTTCTGGCATTACCCATCAGTTCAGCTACCGGAGAAGCGGTTCCTTATATAGATGCTTTATTTACGGCTACCACATCCATATGTGTGACCGGTCTGGTGACGGTTCCCACATATTCCACCTGGAGCGTCTGGGGACAGATCGTGATCCTGTTTCTGATCCAGTTGGGAGGTCTGGGAGTCATTACGGTCATGTACGGTGTGATGATGGGACTGCACAGACGACTGGGACTGGGTAACCGGTGGATGCTGCAGGATGTATTTAATCTGAATAATATCTCCGGAATCGTGAGATTCCTCCGCAAGGTTCTCATAGGTACTCTGGTGGTGGAGGGATGCGGAGCTCTTTTGTACATGACAGTATTTGTGCCGGAATACGGACTCAGAGGCATATGGATTTCAATTTTTAATGCTGTATCTGCCTTCTGTAATGCCGGAATGGATATTATGGCGGAAGACAGTCTGTGCGGCTATGTATTTCAGCCCATGGTCAATCTGGTCACGATGCTGTTGATCATATTGGGAGGTTTGGGCTATATCGTCTGGTGGGATGTACTGCGGGTTTTGAAAAATATCCGGAGCCAGAAGCTGAAATGTTTCCGACTGCTGACGCTGCACAGTAAAATAGCACTCACGGTGACAGGAATACTTATTGTAGTGGGAGCGGCGGCATTTTATATTTTTGAATACAATAATCCTCTGACGTTGCAGGATTACACGGTGCCGCAACGGATCTGGGCATCCCTGTTCCAGGCAGTAACTACGCGAACCGCAGGTTTTGCCACGATTCCACAAGAGGATCTGACCAATACCTCCGCGATCATTTCGGTGCTTTTGATGCTGATCGGCGGCTCTCCGGTGGGAACCGCAGGAGGAATGAAGACAGTTACGATCGCAGTGCTGCTGGTATCTATGTTTGCCACCATAGGTAGTAAGGAGGATGCGGAGCTTTTTGGGAGAAATATTCCGAAGCAGGCGGTGAATAAATCGGTAGCAGTTGTAGGTATGTTTTTTATCATTGCATCGTTGTCCGCGATTTTTTTATCTGCAGTGACAGATGCGGATGTGATAGATATTGTGTATGAAACAGTGAGTGCCACAGCTACTGTGGGATTAAGCAGGAACCTGACTTCCATGCTGAATCTTTGGGGAAAACTGATTATTATCGTGACCATGTATCTGGGAAGAGTCGGCCCCATATCTCTGGTAGTGGCATTCAGCACGCAGAAAAAGAACAAAAATATTGTGAAGAACCCGACAGAAGAGATCAGCGTCGGATAAAGCAGATCGAAGCAACAGGAAGGAAGAGACTATGGGAATCAATCAGACCTATGCAGTATTTGGACTTGGAAGATATGGAAGAAGTGTGGCGAAGGAGTTGGCAGAGAACGGCGCAGAGGTGGTGGCGGTAGACAATAGAGAGGCAGTTGTCAATGCGGCAATCTCAGAGATTCCATACTGTAAATGTGCAGATGTTACAGATCCGGAAGCGTTGAGACAGATCGGTATTGCGAATATTGATGTGGTCATTGTGACCATGGCAAATCATCTGGAAGCCAGTGTTATGGCAACCATGCTGTGTAAAGAACTGGGCGTAAAGACCGTTATCGCCAAATGCGCCACTGAGATAAACTGCAAGATCCTTACGAAAGTAGGAGCAGACCGTGTAGTATTCCCCGAGAGTGAGTCAGGGATCCACCTGGCCAAAAATCTGTTAAGCTCCGGTTTCATGGACATTATCGAATTGTCCCAGGATGTGTCTATGGTGGAAATGGAAGTCAAACAGCAGTGGATCGGGAAGAACCTGATCGAGCTGAATCTGCGGAAAAAATATTCCATTAACGTGGTGGCGATCATCGAAGGAAAAAATGTAAATACCAATATCGATCCGGAAGAACCTCTGACACAGGATATGCGGCTGATCGTTATTGCCAACCGGGCAAAACTCAATAAACTGAAATAGAATAGCTGCGAGCTATAAAAAAGTGAAACTTCTGACGGTGCACTTGAGCACAAGACAGAATGTTTCACTCTTTTTTTTATACGGTGACAGCCATCTGGAAAGCTGTAAACAGGTGATCAGTTATCTGCCCGGAAAGTATTCTCGTTAAAGGCACCCTGCTGCTTAGCCACGATAGTGGTACATACGGCATCACCGGTGATATTGACAGCGGTACGCAGCATATCCAGGATACGGTCGATACCCATGATCAGTGCAATGCCTTCGGTAGGCAGTCCCACGGAGGTCAGTACCATGGACAGGGTGACCAGACCGACACTGGGGACACCGGCAGTGCCGATGGAAGCGATCGTCGCGGTGGCAATGACGGTAGCAATGGCAGCCGGGGTCAGAGGAATACCGTAAGCCTGTGCTATGAAAACAACTGCTACGCCCTGCATAATGGAAGTACCGTCCATGTTAATGGTGGCACCCAGAGGAATCGTAAAGGACGAAATCTGTTTGGAGACACCGATTTTTTTATACAGAGTGTCGATAGACAGAGGGATCGTCGCATTACTGGTGGAAGTGGAGAAGGCAAAGGTCATAACCGGGAAGAACTTTTTAATAAACTTAAAAGGATTCAACCGGGTGAAGGCAAACAGCATGACCTGATATACCACGAAACACTGTACTGCCAGTGCCAGAATGACACTTCCCATATATTTCAGCATAGGCACAAAAGCGTCGAAGCCGATACCTGCGAAGGTCTTGGCGATCAGGCAGAAGACACCGACAGGGGCTGCTTTCATGACTGCAATCGTCATTTCCATCATAATGTCATTGAACTGACTGAAAAAGTTCGCCACAGTGGAAACCCGGTTGCCCATGGCAGCCAGAAGAATGCCGACAAATAAAGCAAAGAAGATGATCGGCAGCATATCTCCGGCGGACAGAGAGGTAAAAATATTTTTCGGAATAATATTTAACAACGTCTCCGCAAAATCTACCTGGGTGGTCGCGACTTCGGTGGCATCCTCCGGCAACGCAATATTTAAGCCAACGCCGGGATTGATCAGACTGGCAATGCCCAGTGCCACGCAGATCGCCAAAGCAGTGGTGCACAGATAGAACAGGATCGTTTTCACACCCACAGTTCCCAACGTTTTCGTGTCACCGATGGCCATGGCGCCGCAGACCAGGGAGCAGAATACCAGAGGAACCACCAGCATCTGCATCAGGCGGATAAAACCGTTGCCCAGTACATAGAGAATACCGTTGATCAGAATCGTATCTCTAAAGTACCCTTCCGGCATATAATAATGGATCAGCACACCACATACCGCACCGGTTAAAAGGGCGATAAAAATTCTGGTGGACAGACCGAGTTTTTTCTTTTCTTTTTCGTGTTTTTCCACTATTCCAGTCCTCCGGTTTCTTTCATGTAGGAAGCCAGCGTCTCTCTCCAGCCACTGGGTTCTTCGATGCCGGTGAGACGCAGCATCATATTGTCCAGTACGGAATATTTCTCCGGGGTGCCGTCTTTTACTGTGACGGTAAGCCGGTCCTCTTTTCCGGCAAGACGCAGGATCTCTTTCGCGAATTCCAGGCGTGTGCAGGAACCGCCGCCGCATACGGCGTGATAGATACCGTAATGGTCGTTGTCGATGAAAAATTTTACCACCCGGGCAAGCTCTGCAGCGGAGGTAGGTACCGCACGGTCGTTATTTAGCAGTTCCATAGTGGATACCTGAGGGTCCGCGGCAGCTTCGAGTACTTCATTCAAAAAGTCTTTGCCGATGCCATAGATCCAGGAACTGCGGATAATGACATAGCGGGTCATCAGCTGGATGACGAATTTCTCTCCGGCGTATTTGGATTTTGCAAACAGTCCTACGGGATTTACATCATCGAACTCATTATAGGGTGTGTCGGATGCGCTGGAAAATACATCATCCGTAGAGATCTGTATGAGTTTTGCCTGAATGCTCTCCGCAGACTGCGCCAGATTTCTCGCACCTACGGCGTTTACCTTGTAAGCCATATCTGTCTCCGACTGCGCTGCACCGGCGGAAGGATGATATCCTGCACAGTTGATGACGACATCGGGACGATTGCGGTGCATGAACAGGGAAACTGCATGTTCATCCGTGATATCCAGCTCGTCCTTATCGGTTTCGTATAATTCATATTCTATCATGTCTAACAACCTGATCAACGCCTGCCCCATGTGACCGAGGGAACCGACGATCCATATTTTTTTCATTGTGATATAACCTCCTGCAATTTGTGTGTAACTGATAACAGTATAACAAGTATATCATAGGAAAGATTCCCCGGAAAAGAGAAAATTAAAAAGAGAGAGAAACTCCATAAAAATTGATATTAACAGGGAGAAAAGGATTTGCTATACTAACCACAGAGAGCAGAATCCGAAGGAAAAGCTCAGGATATATTTGACAGACAGAATCTGGAAAGGCAGGGAGTTTATATGGCAAAATTACGTCTGGGTGCATTGGAAGCCGGCGGTACAAAAATGGTCTGCGCTATTGGGGATGAGAACGGTACAATTTATGAACAGGTATCGATTCCTACAACTACGCCTAAGGAGACGATTCCTAAGATGATCGCTTATTTTAGGGACAAGGGGATCGATGCATTGGGAATTGCCTGTTTTGGACCCATTGAGCTGGACAGAGATTCCGAAAAATACGGTTATATCACAACCACGCCAAAGCTGGCCTGGAGGGACTGCGATATTGTGGGGCAGATGCAGGAGGCACTTCATTGCCCCGTGGGATTCGATACAGATGTGAATGGTTCTGTCCTCGGCGAAGTGACCTTCGGACAGGCACAAGGGAAAAAGTGCGTCATGTATCTGACCATCGGCACCGGTGTCGGCGGTGGTATCTATAGTAATGGCGAACTGCATCACGGAATGCTCCATCCGGAGACCGGACATGTGTTGATCACGAAGCGGACCGCAGATACTTATGCCGGAAGATGTCCTTATCATAAGAATTGTCTGGAAGGTCTGGCAGCAGGTCCTGCCATTGAAGAACGCTGGGGCAGGAAAGCAGTGGATCTGGCAGATTGCCCGGAAGTATGGGAGTTGGAGGCAGATTACATTGCGCAGGCCCTGGCCTGCTATGTCATGACGGTATCTCCGGAAATGATCATTTTAGGCGGCGGTGTCATGCACCAGGAGCAGTTGTTCCCGCTTATCCGCAAGAAGCTTAAGGAATACATCAATGGCTATATCGCAACGGATGAACTTGCAGACATGGAGCATTATGTGGTGCCGGCATCTCTTCATGATGATCAGGGCATCATGGGATGCCTGGAGCTGGCAAGAAGAACTCTTGAAAACGATCACTGATAGGGTAGCTGCTTACGATATTGTAACGGAGACATCTGATATGTCCTGTGAAAGCAGCGGATAAAATGACTTACATTGGGGAAGCCGGACTGCAGGGCAACCTCTGTAACCGGCAGAGAGGTGCTCTCTAACAGATGGCAGGCATGGGTCAGTCTCAGATGCATCAGGTATTGCGTCAGGGTCAGATGAAAGTGTTGTTTAAAATAGCGGGACAAATATTTTTCGGATAAATGAAATTGCTCTGCCAGGGTTTCCAACCGAAGGGGTTCCGTGTAGTTATACTGCAGATAAGTCAGTATCTCACGCTGCATCGGATCGTTCCTTTTGGAGCCCATCGGGTTAATGGTTCCACAGGAAGCAATTTTTTGTATAAGTGACAACAATAAAATACGTAATCGGAAATACCCACTCAATGTATTTGGAAGCTGTCTGACAGACAGGATCTCACAGATGAGAGAAATGATGTCAGGACAGCTTTTTTCGTGGGAAAGATTATGATGCAAAAGCAATTCATGGTTACGCAGGGGAAGGAGAAACTCCGTTTCCAACAGATCGTCCGTCTGAAAGGAAATAAATTCCAGTGGAAACAACAGGGTATGATAGTCTACGCCCGGAATTGCGGAACCTATAAAATGAAGCTCACCGGGATTCACAAAGAATACGGAGCCGCCGGCCGCTTCGTATTCTTCCCCTTCAATGATGACATTAAGAGAGCCGGAGCGGACATATATGATCTCGACCTCCGGATGCCAGTGGACAGGAATCTGAAAAAAAGCAGGCATATCATGCAGGTGATAACAGCTAAAAGGAAATTCTTTTGTTCCGTGAATGCGTTCTTCTCTTAATTCAGGGTACATAGGCAGGCCTTTCTGTGAAGTGGATCAGAGGATATTATGGTCAGATTACTATAAAAGTAGAAATAAGTCAATTTTCTGTGGTAAAAATGCAAGCTTTAGGAAAGATAAAGTAGTAATATGTAAAAATTGAAGAGGCTATTCGGAATAGTATTCTGAATAGTTGTAAAATGAAAATGCAAATTTTTAGGAACCGCAGAAAGGATATAAAACCTACGATGGAAGGACAGAATAAGTCATTATTTCAATTATTTGTACCACTGTGTCTGGAGACGATCTTTTACATGTTGTCCGGAATGGTGGATACCTTAATGCTTTCTTCTGTGGGAGATCAGGCAGTCGGAGCAGTCGGAACAGCAAATACTTATATCGGTGTATTCATTATTATGTATTCGGTAGTTTCTATGGGAATGCTGGCTGTGATGACACAGAATATCGGTGCGGGCAGACCGGGGATCGCCTGTCAGGCAAAGACTCTGGGATTATGGTTTAATGGGATTCTGGGTGTTGTAATGTCTGTGTTTTTGTTTTTCTGTTCCGATGGGATTCTGTATGTGGTAGGTATTGCACCGGCATTGAAGGAGCCTGCCGTACAATACCTGCGGATCGTCGGAGGCGGAAGTATACTGAACGCTATGATTCCCATATTGGCAGGATATCTGCGTGCATTTGGATATACGAAACAGCCTCTGATCGCAACTGTGACAGGTAATATTTTGAACTTTATATTAAATGCCGTGTTTCTGTTTCGTTTCCACCTCGGTGTGCAGGGGGTCGCATCCGCAACAGTGATCTCCAAAGTAGTGAATCTGATATTGATAGTGATCTTTGTACGGCGGCTGATCCCTGCAAAAAAATATTTGGAGAGGGTAAATTCCGGAGAGATTTTGCGGAAGATCATCCGGATCGGATTACCTTCCGCTTTGGAGAATACTATTTATAATATAGCGATGACACTGGTGATCCGTTTTCTGAACCAGATGGATACGGAGGGAATCAATGTGGCTGCCCGCTCCTATACGGCACAGATCACGAATTTATCCTTCTGTGTGGGAAGTGCACTTGCACAGGCGAATGCCATTATGACCGGATGGTATATGGGTGCGGGAAAATATGAAATATGTGATAAGCAGACGAAAAAATCTGCGGCGATCGGAGCAGTACTGGCGATGGGAACAGAATTTCTGTTTGCAGTCAGTGCCCCGGTCCTGATCTCTTTTTTCACGCAGGATAAGAGTATGGTAGAACTAGTGCAGAAGCTGATGTTTATTGATATTGCCCTGGAAGCCGGACGAGTCACAAATCTGGTATACGGAAATGCACTGAAAACCAGTGGAGATGCTGTATTTCCGGTGATCCTCGGAGCTGTTTTCATGTTTTTGTGTGCAGCGGGAGGAACGTATCTGTTGGGGATACAGCTGCATCTGGCAGTAGTGGGTGCTTATATCGGTCTGACAGCAGATGAATGCTGCCGTGCGGTCGGCATGCTGCTGCGCTGGCGGAGCGGAGCGTGGAAGAAAAAAGGATTGATCGAAGATTGATGGAAGTGATCCGGGAGTACTATAAGACGGTATACCGGCTGGCTTT
>ENA-OPCD01002082-OPCD01002082.1-human-gut-metagenome-genome-assembly--contig:-NODE-2082-length-14546-cov-2.413636_pt1 | contig 14546 bp, 7 predicted proteins | sample MGYA00241560_ERZ501471 | MGnify/ENA primary metagenome ERZ501471 (study PRJEB25962, sample SAMEA2042578) | human gut metagenome | biome: human gut; feature: human-associated habitat; material: faeces...
ACATCGTCCGCGATTACGGGGCCGATACGCTGCGGATGTACGAGATGTTCCTCGGCCCGCTCGAACAAAGCAAGCCGTGGGATACCAACGGTATCGACGGCGTGCACCGCTTCCTGAAAAAATTCTGGAATCTTTTCTTCGACGGCGACCAACTTGCCATTACCGACAGCAAACCTTCGAAAGAGGAACTCAAAAGCCTGCACAAACTTATCAAGAAAGTAAGTGGCGACATCGAGACATTCTCTTACAATACGTCGGTAAGCGCCTTTATGATATGTGTCAATGAGTTGTCGGCACTGAAATGCCGTAACCGCCATATTCTCGAACCGATTGTCGTACTGCTCGCGCCTTTCACTCCGCATCTCAGCGAAGAGTTATGGCACGCTTTGGGACACAATACGACCGTATGCGATGCCCAATGGCCTGCATATAACGAAGAATACCTCAAAGAAGATACCGTCAATTACGCCGTATCATTTAATGGGAAAGTACGGTTCAATCTCGAATTTCCGTCCGAAGCCCCCCGGGACGAGATAGAAAAAGCAGTACTCGCTCACGAAAATTCAGCAAAATGGCTCGACGGGAAAACTCCTAAAAAGATTATTGTCGTACCGGGTAAACTCATCAATATCGTCGTGGGATAATACCCGATCAATCTTTTCTTCCCTAAAAGGCTGTACCAAGAATGGTATAGCCTTTTTTATCATCGTTGCAAACAGAAGCATAGCCTCTTGCTCCCAAATACCTGATCCATAAAAAGACAACGCAGATAATAAAGACCCATCAGGTTGAAACTTTTACTCAAAAAGACAATATATGATGCTATGCAGAGCGATAGCAAAACATCTTCCTCGAACATGTTTTACAGTTGTGTCATTCTGAATAGGACGAAGTGTAATGAAGAATCTCAACCTAAGTAGTAGTAACATGAGATTCCTCGCTAACGCTTCGGAATGACAAAAGGCTACCGCCCTTGAAAACGCATGTCATTCTGAACATAACATAGCGGAGTGAAGAATCTCTTACCAAAACATGTCATTCTGAATGGAACGAAGTGAAATGAAGAATCTCAACCTAAGTAGTACCTCGCATTCGCTCGGAATGACATAACTGTCATTCTGACGACCACAAGGGAGGAAGAATCTCTTTTCAACGAACGAGTGCACCGGGATTCCTCTCACTCGACCATAGGTCTCGGTTCGGAACGACAAATGAAACCGAATTGTCATACAGTTGTTACCGAAACGTCAACGCTTTGCATTTATCCTGTAATGAGAAAGAGCGACTTTTGCTGTCGAAAAATTATGGGAATCAAATGAAACGCTTTACAAAAATTATCACTGTCATCTGCCTTCTTCTCACCATGCCTGTCGCAGCCCGGTGCGCTGTGATAAAAGGTACTGTAAAAGACATCTCTACCGGTGAACCTCTGGCCGGAGCCACTGTATCGGTCGTAGGAACGACCACTGCCGCTTTTACCGACGAAACAGGAAGTTTCGAATTGAAAAATTTGAAAATAGGTTCTTATACCCTTATCATCAACTACATTTCTTATCAAAGCGAAACGCTCTCGGACTTGAAAGTTCTCGAAAGCACGCCACTCGTTCTCGACATCAGACTCAAACCCGACGATCAGACCCTCGATGAAGTCGTCGTCGTAGGACAAATGCGTCGAAATACCGAACTCGGCATGATAGCGGCGACCAAAACCAGCCTCGTGATACAGAACGGTGTATCGTCGCAACAAATAAAAATAGCTCAGGACAAAGATGCGTCCGAAGCCATACGCCGCGTACCGGGTATCAGTATCATCGACAATAAGTTTGTGATGGTAAGAGGCCTTTCGCAACGCTACAACAACGTTTGGATCAATGGCAGTGCCGTACCCAGCACCGAGGCCGACTCACGAGCATTCTCTTTCGACATCATACCCAGCTCGCAACTCGAAAACATTGCCATCGTAAAATCGACCGCACCCGAGTATCCGGCCGATTTCAGCGGCGGATTCATTCTGCTCACAACCAAAGATCTGCCTGCCGAAAACAGCTTTACGCTATCGGTGGGGGGAAACATCAACGATGCGACCCACTTCCATGACTTCAAGCATAATAAAGGTAGTAAAACCGACTTTTTGGGATTCGACAACGGTTTGCGCCATCTCGACGGTGGTATGGACGCCGCACTCAAACCCATAGCCGGCGACGGTATCGACTTGCAAGGAAACGGATTCAACAACGACTGGAAGGTACGCACCATGCACCCGGTCGGCGATCTGAGCATAAGCGCCGATGTAAGCCGCATACGCCGCCTTTCGGCCGGAGGGAAAATAGGTCTTATCGGAGCCATCAATTACAGCAACAGTTTCAAAACCTACCTCGATATGGAAAATTCGATGTTCGGCGCTTACGATACCGACAACGACCGCAGCAATTATCTGCGACGCAGTGTCGACGATCAGTACAACCATACAGCCCGCATAGGTGCGTTGCTGAACATAACGTTCATTCCCAAAAACGAAAACAACCGCTTCGAGTTCAAAAACATCTTCAACCAAATAGGTACCGACCGCTATACCTACCGTACCGGCATCAGTGCGCAAAACAATCACGAAGAAAATGCCGAGTACTATTATAGCAGCCGCACGACCTACAACGGACAATTTACGGGTAAACATACATTCGAAAACGATTATTTCGATTGGAGTGCAGGATATGCCTATGCCAACCGCCTGTTGCCCGACCGCCGCAAATATCTCATAGATGACGCGCTCGAAACCGGCGTTCTCGCACTCTCTACCGGAAACGACATCACACGCGAATTTACCCGTCTCGACGAGCACATCGCTTCGGCAAACGTCAACTACCGCCACGATTTCGAGTGGGGAGCTTTCAACCCTTCCATTAAAGCAGGAGCGTATGGCGAATACCGCACGAGAAGTTACCGTACCCGTAGTTTTATCTATAACTGGAATTACAACCATAACACGCTACCCGAAGGGTTCCGCCACATGGACCTCCCCACCGAACTGCTTACCGATGCAAATTACGGGGCCGACAAACTCTATTTGCTCGAAGAGGTGAAAATGCGCAACAACTACGACGGCAACAATCTGCTGGGTGCCGGGTATGTGGGCATAAACCTGCCGTGGGGCGGTTTCAACCTTTACGCCGGTGTCCGTTTCGAGCACAACGATATGGAACTTATCCGCAATACCCGGGATTACGAAAAAAGCCCACAAAGCACACATTATAAATACAATGACTTTTTCCCTTCGGTAAACGCTACCTACAAGTTCAACGAGGAACATCAGTTGCGCGCCTCTTACGGTAAATCGGTAAACCGCCCCGAATTCCGAGAAGTTTCTCCTTCGGTATTTTATGATTTCGATCTCGCTTCGAACGTACAAGGTAATACCGAATTACGTCCCTGCTATGTGCAGAACATCGACCTGCGTTACGAATGGTATCCCACAAAAGGCGAACAAATATCGGTCGCTCTCTTCTACAAACATTTCGATGACCCCATAGAATGGACCTATACCGTAACCGGGGGTACCGACCTTGTTTATTCTTATCGCAACGCCGACGGAGCATACAGCTACGGACTCGAAGTCGACATACGCAAAAACCTCGCATTCATGGGTATGCCATCGTTCGACTTCGTATTCAACGGCGCCCTTATCAAGAGTCTTGTAGAATTTCCCGAAGGAGATAGGGAAGAAGACCGTCCCATGCAGGGACAATCGCCCTACCTCATCAACACGGGTCTTTCCTATCGTAACGAAAAGACAGGCATCACTGCTGCCGTATTCTACAACCGCATAGGTAAACGCATAGCTGGTGTAGGCCGCTACATAGGAAGCAGCGGTAACGAAGAGACCGTTCGCATACCCGATTCCTATGAAATGCCACGCGATGTCATAGACCTGAGCCTTTCATGGAAAGCTAAAAAACATTGGGAAATAAAATGCGGTGTCCGCGACCTGCTGGCCGACAAAGTAACATTTATGCAACGCGACAAAATCACGACCAAAGACGGACAGAAAAAAGAAATCGAAGAAATAACCCGACAGTACAAACCGGGCCGTAATTTCCACCTCTCGGTAAGCTACACGTTCTAAAAGGATAACCATTTCAAAATAGAATCATAATTGTTCCGAAAGGAATTATCAAATCAAAAACAAAACAGAAAATGAAATCAAGAAAATTTCTGAGTTGGGCATTCATTGCCCTCTTATGCGGAGCCGGTACGGCTTGCAGCGACGACGATGACAACAACGATGGAGGAAACGGAGGAAACCAAAGCAGCAACGGTCTGTTGTTCGACGGCAACGTTATCGGCAACGGCGATCAGGAGTTCGTCTTTACCGGAAAACAAACACTCTCCGAAGGCACTTACTTGCTCAAAGGCTGGGTTTACATCGCCAGTGGAGCCGAACTCACCATCGAACCGGGCACCGTCATCAAAGGCGACAAACAAACCAAAGCCGCTCTCATTGTAGAACCCGGCGGAAAACTCTATGCTCAGGGTACTGCCCAGAAACCCATCGTATTTACCTCGGAAGAGGCCAAAGGCAACCGTAAACCGGGCGACTGGGGCGGACTCATCATCTGCGGTAACGCCCGTAACAATCAGGGACAAATGCAAATCGAGGGCGGTCCCCGTACCAAACACGGTGGCAGCAATGACAGCGACAACTCGGGTATCATCAGCTATGTACGTGTAGAATTTGCCGGTTATCCTTTCGAACGCGACAAGGAAATCAACGGTATTACATTCGGCTCGGTAGGTAGCGGTACGCAAGTAGACCACTTACAGGTATCATACTGCAATGACGACTCTTACGAGTGGTTCGGCGGTACGGTCAATGCCAAATACCTCGTCGCTTACAAAGGTTGGGACGATGAGTTCGACACCGACAACGGATTCTCGGGCAAGGTACAATTCGGCCTCAGCGTGCGCGACTCCCGTATTGCCGATACATCGCAATCAAACGGCTTCGAATCGGACAATTGCGCCGACGGCGCCGCTACTTTCAGCAACATTACTTTCATAGGCCCGATGGCTGTCGATGCCAATTTCGAAAATACCACCGATTACATCAATGGCGGTGAAGCATATCCCAACAATGGTTCGGCTCTCGGCAAATTCCAAGCTGCCATGCAGATACGACGCAACAGCCGATTGAACTGCTTCAATTCTATTGCCGTAGGTTATCCCATCGGTCTCATTCTCGACAACCAAAAAGGAGATACCCAAAGCGCCGCTACCAACGGATTGTTGAAACTCCAAAACATCTGGTTTGCCGAAATGGGCATCACCGGCAGCGATGCCAACAAATCGTACGAGGACGTGTTGGTAACCGGCTATGACAACGACGGCAATCCTATTTACGACAATACGCAGACCTCATTTTCGAGCCGTTTCTTCCTCGCTCAAACCGGTAACCGGGTAAGTACGCTCGACGAGATGAATCTCGTGGGTGCCGATACCGAAGTAGGAACCAACTATCGTCCGGCTACCGGCAGCCCGCTGCTCACCGCCGCTTCGTTCGACGACAGCAAGCTCTCCTCGATGGAACAGGTAAATTATATCGGAGCTTTCGATGCCAATAACAATTGGCTTGAAGGGTGGACCGAATTTGATCCCCAAAATGCCGACTATTAATAAATAACAAAGCTCACCGGTCCACTTGTACCCCCTGCATTCGTAGGGGGTACTTTTTCTTTTAAATCTTAATATTCAAAAAAAAAGAGATAGAATATAAGCCATTCCGAAATTTATTATCTTTGTCGCATCATTACGCAAATGGACAAGCTGCTAAACCTTATATGTCATGACTATGAAATTATCTCCCCGCGACATTTGGAATGAAGTAAAAGACTACACGATCATCACACTGGGTCTGATGTGCTACGCTTTCGGGTGGACAGGTTTTCTCGTGTCGAACGAAATAGTAACCGGCGGTACAACCGGTCTATCGGCTCTTATTTTCTTCGGTACGAAAATACCCATTCCCGTTACTTATTTCACTATCAACGGAATTCTTCTCATAGCAGCCATACGCATCATCGGTTGGCAATATTGCATACGTTCCATATTCGGTGTGCTGATGACTACCATACTCCTCTCGATAGCGACCGTATATATCAAAGAACCGCTTGTAAAAGACGAACCTTTCATGTCGTGCATCATCGGCGGGATCATGTTGGGAATAGGTATCGGACTGGCTTTCATCCACAATGGCAGTACGGGTGGAACCGATATTGTCGCGGCCATCATCAACAAATACAAACCCATTACGTTGGGACGCAGTATCCTCTACTGCGACTTGTGCATTATATCGTCATCGTATCTTATTTTCCATGATTTTGAAAAGATTCTTTTTGGTTTTGTCGTATTAGCCGTTTCGACTTATACGTGCGACTTGATTATCAACGGTATAAGACAATCGGTACAACTCTTTATCTTCTCCGACAAATACGAGGAGATAGCCGATCGCATAAACCATGACATAAACCGGGGTGTAACGATTCTCGACGGCACGGGCTGGTACTCCAAACAACCCAAAAAAGTAATCGTCGTATTGGCCAAACGTACCGAATCGAACAGTATTTTCCGTCTCGTGAAGCAGATCGACAATCATGCTTTCATATCCCAATCCAATGTCATCGGCGTTTACGGGGAAGGTTTCGATAAGATAAAAACATAAACGTCTTACGGAATAAGGCAATAATTTGCGGCAAAACATCGTTATAAAAACATGAAACAACTTGTCTTTGCCACCAATAACGCCCACAAACTCGACGAAGTACGAAAGATTTTGGGCAATACATTCGATGTACTCGGTATGGAGCAGATCGGTTGCCACGACGACATACCCGAGACAGCTGACACATTCGAGGGAAACGCCCTCATCAAAGCCCGTTATATCAAAGAAAAATACGGCTACGATTGTTTTGCCGACGATTCGGGACTCGAAATCAACGCTCTCGGAGGAGCTCCCGGCGTGTTTTCAGCTCGTTTTTCGGGTGAAGCCCACAACTCCGAGAAAAACATAGAGAAAGTACTCTCTCTCATGCAAGGCGTAACCGACCGTACAGCCCGTTTCCGTACCGTCGTGGCCCTTGTTCTCGATAACAACGAATATACATTCGAGGGAGAAATCAAAGGCCTTATTCTCAATGAACGCAGAGGAGAAGGTGGATTTGGTTACGACCCTATCTTTTTACCCGAAAACGAGACTCTCACATTCGCCGAAATGAGCGACATACAGAAAAACGCAATCAGCCACCGTGCCCGTGCCGTGAAAAAACTGGCGACTTTTCTGCTCGAAAATTCATGAAAAAATTCCTCCTCATATTATTTGCATGTGCTTTTTTATTGCCTGCATCGGCACTTCAACCGGTGGGTAAGTGGGAAGTTTATGCCACTTTCCGCACACCCAAGCAGATATGCGAGGGAGGAAATAAAGTTTTCTTTTTGGCCGATAATTCATTGTTTTCTTACGGGAAAAACGATAAAGAAATAAGGGAACTTTCGCGGCTGAATATTCTATCGGACAATAACATCATTCTCATAGCCAAAAGCGACAACGACCTACTGGTTGTCGTTTACAACAACAGCAATATCGATCTCATCGATATGAACACCGAAAAGACTCATAATCTTCCCTACATAAAAAACGCTTCCATCACCGCCTCCAAAACCGTAAACGACATATCTTTCTTCGGCGACGAAACTTATCTGGCAACCGACTTCGGCATTGTCGTATTGAACAACGACAGAAAGGAAATAAAAACAACTTACACTTTCAACGAAAAGATATACACGGCCGCCCGTCAAGGCGACTATCTCTATTGCATACGTGCCGACCGCAAATTATATCGCTGTCGCGTCGACGGAATCCCTTACGACATAAACAGCTGGGAAGAGACGCAAAACTCTTACATAAAAAAATTGCGTCCTTTCGGCGAAGGTTTGCTTATGCTGCATGATAACGACAATCTTTATTATCTGATCGAAAACAGCGAAAATGCAACTCTGTTCCTACCTGAGAACAAAACGAAAAAAATAGAAACCCAAGACAATAGATTGCTCATATATACCCATGACAAACAGGTATATTTTTATGATGAAGATCTTCAACCTACTACCGTCCTCTCTCTCGACAATATAGGTTACGAACCCGTAGATGTCTCTTGCAGCAACGACCAAAACCGCCTGTGGATCATCGAAAGCGAATCTGTCGTTTCTCTGAAATACGATCGCTCTTCCGTACTCTCACAAGAAACGGAAATACCTTGCAACATCTATCAAAAGGTATATAATCCTTTTTCATTGACCATTGCCAACGGACGGGTATACGTCTCTCCTGCCGGAGTGGGTTATCTCAACGATGAACAAGATATAGACGGCTATATCTCCATTCTCGAAAACGGAAAATGGACAAACATACTTCCCGAAGGCATACCGGTATCGAAACACCCATCGATTACATGGGGAAATCTCTACAACATAGCCGTAGACCCCGACGATAAGGAAACATTTTATGTGGGAACATGGTTGGAGGGATTGTATCGCTTCAAAAACAATCAATACGATACGCATTGGAACGATGAAAACAGTACCATAGGCAACGCTTCCGACTGGGCCTACAAAGCGGGATTTATCGCTTTTGACAAGCGGAAGAACCTGTATGTTCTCAATCTCAACACCGAATGCGGACTCTCTGTCATGCAACGTAACGGTACATGGTATCAACTGGCTTACAATGACTTGAAAAGCCAACGTAACCTCAATCAGATTTTCATTCCTGAAAAATCTTCGGCCAAATGGATAACCTGTCCGGCATACAACTCTTTTGTTTTTGCTTTTGAAGAAAACGGAACCGAAAGCATTTCCGACGACAAAACACGTAAATTTACCACTTTTACCGACCAAAACGGCGAAAGTATTGACGGAAACATCTTTTATGAAATTGCCGAAGACCATGACGGGAAATTATGGATAGCCACCAATCGGGGCCCTATCGTCATTGCCAATCCCGACAATTTCGCCAATAGCAATTTTACTTGCAACCGCATAAAAATAGCCCGAAACGACGGTACTAATCTGGCCGACTATCTGCTCAATGACGAAACGATACAAGCTATTGCCATCGACGGCGCCGACCGCAAATGGTTCGGTACTAAAAATTCGGGAGCCTACCTTGTAAGTAAAGACGGGCAGGAAACCATTTATCATTTTACTTCGGACAATTCTCCGCTTCCTTCCGACAATATCTACGACATCGCCGTACATCCCGAGACCGGAGAGGTATTTTTTGCGACCGAGAGCGGCCTTGTCTCTTTCCGGGCCGAAGCTACCGAACCCAAAGACGATTATTCCGACGTGTATGTATTTCCCAACCCTGTGCGACCCGATTACGAAGGGAATATCACCGTTACGGGGTTACAGGAAAATTCATTGGTAAAAATCACCGATACAACGGGAAATATCATTTATCAGAATTTTTCGACCGGCGGACAACTTGTATGGAACGGACTCACTCGCAGCGGCGACCGCCTGCGCAGCGGCATCTATCTGGTCTTTGCATCGGTCGATAACGGTGGAGAAGGAGTAGTGGCCAAGTTTGCCGTCGTTCGCTGACCTTTCATCTTACCATTCTGGAATAAATCTTTGTCCCGACTACCAAAATTTCACTCGGAGCAGAGATAACAATCACATCAAGAAATTTCTGTTTCGACGTCGTGCACAAAGTTAGGAATCAAAGCCAATGTTCCTTTTTATACCATGCGACAGTCTCTGCAACACCGCGGTCGAGCGTATAATCGGGAACGAAACCGAGTTCTTCCCGAGCCATAGAAGTATCGCATATCCAATTACGTTGTTTCATGATGCGATACTTGTCCTTGTTCAGCGTACTCGATTTTCCCACTATCCCAGCCATGAACTCGGCGATATACGAAACGGCTTTCAGTACAAACAGCGGAACGCGTATGGGTATGACGAACCTCTTAGGCAAAGAACGAGCTACGTAACGACGAAACTGGGAAGAAGTATATACTTCACCGTCGGAAAGAAAATATCCCCGTTGTTTCACCCCTTTATCGATAGCCAAAAAGACGGCCTTTACCAAATCCTTGACATAGATAAATGTCAGAAGTTGACGTCGGTAACCTACCGAAAAATCAAATCCCGCCTTGATGGTCTTCATCATCAGGTAATAGTCTTTCTCCCGAGGGCCGTAAACGCCGGTAGGACGCATGAAAACATAGGGAAAATCAGGAAGCGATTGTAAAAATTTTTCAGCTTTCAACTTACTTTTTCCATAGAGGGTGTCGGGATGGGGTACATCGGTAGGACGTATAGGTACATAATTCTGCTCATCGCCCGCTCCCCATGCACCGAGACTGCTCATCATGACAAACTGTTCGGGTACGCTGCCTGTTTCGATAAGCGCTTCGGCGAAATTTCTTATGAATCCGTAATTTATTTTTTCAAAATCGTCCACATCTTTACACTTGGTAACGCCCAAATTGTGAATGATAATATCCCATTTGCCGACCTCGGAAGTTTGAAGAAGAAGTTGTTGTTTCAGCTCATCTTTGTTTCCGAAAGAAAGGTTGATGAAACGGATACGTTCATCGGTAAGATATGCACGACTTGTCGAAGGCCGTATTCCGGCCCATGTCTCATATCCTCTTTGCAAAGCCTCTTCAACGATAAATCCGCCTATAAATCCACCGGCTCCGGTTACCAAGATTCGTTTTTGCATGATTTTGGAAGTGTAAAAAAACAAAGCTTAAAAATACGACGATTTATCGGTTTTTCATTCTATCGGAGATATTTTTCGGATTTTTCGACCTATAAATAGGCTTATACGATGATTATTACCATCTTTTAAAAATATAAATGGCTTACTTTTCCTATATTTGCGCCTATATTTGTTATAATTTAGATATTCTACCATCATATTATCATGAAACAATACCGATTATTAAACAACATTTGCGGTTGGATAGTCTTTGTGATTGCAGCCGTAACGTATATCCTTACGCTCGAACCGACGGCGAGCTTCTGGGATTGCGGAGAATTCATTTCGTCGGCATACAAACTCGAAGTGGGACACCCGCCGGGAAACCCCATCTTCATGCTCACCGGACGCTTCTTCGCCAATTTTGCTTCCGATCCCTCGCATGTCGCTTACATGATCAATCTCATGTCGGCATTATTCAGTGCAGCCACCATATTGTTGCTTTTCTGGACTATCACGCATCTCGCCCGTAAAATCATCGTAAAAGACAGCGGCGCGATGACGCTTGCCCAAATGATTGTTATTCTCGGTTGCGGAGCCGTAGGAGCATTGGCCTATACATGGAGCGATACGTTTTGGTTCTCGGCCGTCGAAGGAGAGGTATATGCCTATTCTTCATTCTGTACGGCACTGGTATTCTGGCTTATTCTCAAATGGGAAGATGTAGCCGACGAACCGCATTCCGACCGTTATATCATACTTATTGCCTATCTGATAGGTATTTCCATTGCCGTGCACCTGCTCAATCTGCTTACCATACCTGCATTGGTACTGGTTTACTATTTCCGCAAGTTCGGCAACCCTACGACCAAAGGAGCTTTGATAGCTTTGTTATTGTCATTCGCTGGCATCGTATTCCTGCTTTACGGCCTCGTTCCGGGGTTTGTAAAAGTGGCCGGTTGGATCGAACTGTTATGCGTGAATATACTAGGTATGCCTTTCAATTCAGGTGTCATCGTCTATTTCTTCTTGGTGATAGGCTGTATTTCATGGGGTATTTATGAAACCTACAAGCAAAACAATATCAACAGATTGCGAATATCGTTCCTCATCAGTGTCATACTGGTGGGATTGCCTTTTATCAGCGGAAAAATATTCATAGGCATATTGATTTCGCTGGCTCTGGCCATATTCCTTTTCTATAAAAAACAGTTGCCCATACGATTGCTCAACATGGTATTGGTATCGGTATTGGTCATTTTCATCGGATATTCTTCTTACGCTCTTATCGTCATACGTTCGACAGCCAATACGCCAATGGATCAAAATTCACCCGAAGATGTCTTTGCTTTGGGCAGCTACCTCAACCGTGAACAATATGGCGATCGTCCTCTGTTCTATGGACAGACTTTCGTGGCCGACGTCGAAAGAAAAGACGGAGTTCCTCAGTATGAAGAGGGTGCTCCCATATGGGCTCGCGTTATAAAAAAATCGGAAAATGAGCCCGATCGCTATGAAATCATCGACCATAAACGCAACTATATCTATACTCCCGAACTTTGCATGTTCTTTCCTCGCATGTACAGCCCCGACGGACGTCATGTAGGAGCTTATAAGGAATGGTCCAATTTCAAAGGAAAACCGGTAAGCGTAAACGGGCGCACGGTACGCAAACCCACTTTTGTGGAAAACATGCGTTTCTTTATCGATTATCAGGTCAATTTCATGTACTGGCGTTATTTTATGTGGAACTTTGCCGGACGCCAGAATGATATACAAGGAAACGGCGATGCTGCTTATGGAAATTGGATTACCGGTTTCAATTTCATCGACAACCTGCTTGTCGGTGATCAAACACTCTTGCCGACCGACTTAAAAGAGAATAAAGGCCGTAACGTGTTCTTCATGATGCCTCTCTTACTGGGTCTTTTGGGTCTTTTCTTCCAACTCTATTCCGGCAAGAAAGGTCTTGAAAGTTTCTGGGTAGTATTTTTCCTCTTCTTCATGACGGGACTTGCTATTGTCATTTATCTGAATCAGACGCCTTACCAACCCCGTGAACGAGATTACGCCTACGCCGGTTCGTTCTATGCCTTCGCCATCTGGATAGGATTGGGAGTAGCGGCTATATACAAACTGCTATCCAAAAAAATAAATCCTACACTATCGGCGGGAATAGCTGCTGTCATATCGCTTATCGTTCCCATACAGATGGTGAGTCAGACGTGGGACGATCACGACCGTTCGGGTAGATATACATGTCGCGACTTCGGAAAAAACTATTTGACATCGGTCGATGAAAACGGTATCATCTTCACAAATGGAGACAACGATACCTTCCCATTATGGTACGCTCAGGAAACCGAAGGTTACCGTACCGATGTGCGCGTATGCAATCTCTCCTACTTACAGACCGATTGGTATGTAAATCAGATGAAATCACAAGCCTATGAATCGGATCCATTGCCTATATCAATGGAAGAATTGCAATACGGCAATAAAAAACGCGAATACGCTTATATTTTAGATCGTGTAGACTATCCTGTTTCCGTGAAGATGGCAATGGATTATTTCCTCTCCGACGATGAAAGAACCAAAACGATTCCAGGATATGGTAAAATCAATCATCTGCCTACCGGTGAATTGTTTATAGACATAGACAAGGAAAAGATATTGAAGTCGGGTATCGTTCCGAAAGGCTATGAAGACAAAATAGTAGATCGCATAGACTTGTCATTCAAAGATAAAAACACACTTATCTTGAATGATCTTGCCATTATTGATCTGCTCAGTACGAATGCCGAGACTGGATGGAAACGTCCCGTATATTTTGCAACGACCGTAGACCCCTCTTTTTTCACAGAAACAGATAAGTATTTCATGCGTACAGGTATGGCTTATGAAGTAGTTCCAGTGAAGTTGGAAAATACGCCGGGACGTTATCAAGTCAATACCGACAAAATGTATGACAATGTGATGAACAAATTCGTCTGGGGTGGAATAGATGTCAATCCCGATATTTATCTCGACGAAACCATACGACGCATGTGTTATTCTTACCGTATCATGTTCATCGATCTCATCGATCAATTGATACAGGAAGGAAAAACCGATAAAGCGCTGAAAGCTCTCGATTATTGTATGGAGAAAATACCCGGCGATGTTGTTCCTCACAATTACATATCCTTACAATTGGCCATGGATTATTATTTCTTGAAACAAAATGAAAAAGGTAAAGCCTTGCTCGAAAAAATAGCTGATAGCGCCATAGAATACGTAACATGGATAAACTCACTCGACAACAATAAAAAACGATCGGTACAACGCGATTACTACTATAACGAGAGAGCTTTGGCAGAACAAGCCATTCCCATGTTCTATCGTTTCGGCGATGAAGAAAGTGGTAAAAAATATCTGGAAAAAGCCGCTCTTGCTGGTGTAGACATCAACAGATACTTCAAAATAGATACGAGCAAAACAAACTAGACGGAACTCCACCGTCTCGAAAAAACTCCTTGTCTTAATCGGACAAGGAGTTTTTTTATACATATAATTATAGAAAAAGCCGTGCAGCATTTTTTTCAATGATTACATCTATTTTATAAATCAAAATTTCATAGGCCACACTATAACCATGTTCATAGAACGTCCCCCTTTATTCTATCGTATGCTGTTTCCCGAAACGATATGGAGACTGCCGTGCAAAGAAAAAACGATATATCTGACTTTCGATGACGGTCCTGTACCCGAAATCACTCCGTGGGTACTCAATCTGCTCGATTATTAC
>ENA-OPCD01002106-OPCD01002106.1-human-gut-metagenome-genome-assembly--contig:-NODE-2106-length-14444-cov-2.503510_pt1 | contig 14444 bp, 10 predicted proteins | sample MGYA00241560_ERZ501471 | MGnify/ENA primary metagenome ERZ501471 (study PRJEB25962, sample SAMEA2042578) | human gut metagenome | biome: human gut; feature: human-associated habitat; material: faeces...
TTTTCCATCGGAATAATTTTGATGTGTGGATGCTACGGCCTGGACAAACCCTTTCCATCTACAATATTGTATATTTATACAACCTGCAAATAAGATACCGCGTAAATTCTTAATGCTAGAATTAAGATTACAGAAGTAAATATTACTTATCTCTGTATGATATTCAGTATAAGCATATTCCCATGTCCCATTTTCAGGGTTATCTCCACTTACATTTACTTTTACTAAGAAATTACCAGAAAAACTCAATCCACTATTAGGTCTTGGAGATATAATAGTACCTTGGTTTAAGTAATCATTTTGACTTGTATTATTGGTATCTTTATATGTATATGCTTTTTCTCCTCGTAGGATTATCCCTACTTTAACGTTGATGGTTTTATTTATGTAATATTGACCTCTGGGTAAGAAGACTTCTCCAACCCTTTTAAATTGTATCGCTTTATTGATGGCATCTGAAGAATCTGTATTTTCATCATTGTTCTTTGCCCCAAACCATTGTGGGTAAGCTCTATCCATAATCCAAGAACCATCCAATTGTATTTCCTTTTCAAAAATTAGACTGATAGGTGCGATTATATGGGTATTGTTACCTTTTAATATTCTTGTGGTATTGGAGGCATTGCTTGCTATTTTACCTCCAGCAAAGATAAGCGTAATATTCTCGGACAATATGACATTACTAGTTAATGTTTTTGTTGTCGTAACTACATACGTTTGATTGGGACTGAACGAGCTTGGATTAAATTCCGGCCAACTATTGTTCACTGCTGTTAAAATGGATTGGGTAGACATAATCGTTAATTTTAGGTTTATATTAGTGCTATAAATATAGTTTTATTTATATTATAAATTTGATATATTGGGTTAATAATGTATAATCTTGAAAAATATTTTTGGTTCTTCTCATGATGTCCTTTCTCTACTAAATATTTATGGTGCTCAGCGATAACCTATGTTTCTTATTATTTTTTCGCTAATTCGCATAATTAATGGAAACTTGGTCGTTTAAGATGTTTGTATTCAGATATATATTGTGAGTAACAGGTCAATGCTTTCAAATAGATGATTTTGGAAATTGGACTTTATCTGGAATATGATTGAAAGTTATGGTCTTAAATTTTTGTTTAACTCGACCTTGGGACGAGACGCTACCGATTTGAAATAGATGGATTCTACAACATAAAATATTTGATGTCTGGCATTCTAAGTGCGTGATATGAAAAAAACTTATGTTGTATTTTAGGAAAAGCCTTCAAAGGTATGTGTAATTCTTGGAATAGTCTTACTTTTGTGCTTCTATTAAAAGCATTTGGAACATTAGTATTGATATAATATGAAAATAGCAATAGTTGGAACAGGCTATGTAGGCTTGGTTACAGGTACTTGTTTTGCGGAAATGGGTACGGAGGTGTTTTGTGTGGATGTCGATAAGAATAAGATTGATAACCTAAAGAACGGGATAGTTCCTATCTATGAGCCCGGTTTGGACGAATTGGTAACTCGTAATATGCAAGCGGGACGTCTGCACTTTACGACAGAGCTTAAAGAGTGTCTGGATGAAGTGGAAGTTCTGTTTTCAGCCGTTGGAACCCCTCCGGATGAGGATGGCAGCGCGGACTTGAAATATGTCTTGGAGGTTGCTCGGACTGTTGGGCGTTATATGAATAAATATATATTTGGTCTTGGTCACTAAAAGTACGGTTCCTGTAGGCACAGCCCAGAAAGTAAAACAAGCGATCAAGAAAGAACAAGCGTTGAGAAATGTAAATATAGAGTTTGATATCGCATCCAATCCAGAGTTCTTAAAAGAAGGGGCGGCGATCAAGGATTTTATGAGTCCGGATCGTGTAGTGGTCGGTGTGGAATCTGAACGTGCCGAGAAATTGATGTCTAAATTGTATCGTCCATTTTTATTGAATAATTTCCGGGTAATTTTTATGGATGTACCTTCAGCGGAGATGACGAAGTATGCGGCTAACGCAATGCTTGCTACCCGGATCAGTTTTATGAATGATATAGCGAATTTATGTGAGATTGTCGGGGCAGATGTGAATATGGTCCGGAAAGGTATCGGGACTGATGCTCGTATAGGTAGTCGTTTCTTATATGCAGGTTGCGGTTATGGAGGTTCTTGTTTCCCAAAAGATGTAAAGGCGCTTGTCAAGACAGCCCTTGATAGTGGTTATAAAATGCGTATATTAGAGGCTGTTGAGGCTGTAAATGAGGAGCAAAAATCCATTTTATACCGGAAATTGATGACGCATTTTGGTGGTGATATCAATGGAAAGCGTATTGCAATATGGGGATTGGCATTTAAGCCAGAAACAGATGATATGCGTGAAGCCCCTTCTTTGATATTGATCGATAAACTAAAAGAGGCAGGGTGCAAGATTACGGCTTATGATCCAGTTGCTATACCTGAAGCTCGGAGACGTTTACCTAAAGGAACTATTTCTTATGGAAAGGATATCTATGAGACCGTGATGGATGCAGATGCCTTGTTGATTGTTACGGAATGGAAAGAATTCCGGATGCCTTCTTGGTCTGTGATCAAGAAATTAATGGTAACACCTTTAATTTTGGATGGACGTAATATTTATGATAAGGTTGAGATAGAGGAAGCTGGTTTTATTTATCATTGTATTGGTCGATAAGCCAGATGGATAATAAAGAAAGTCATGTACTGAATATCATCTTCAATACATGATATTTCTTTTATTTATTTTGTTCATTTCTTTCTTTAACGAACACCCACTACACCCGCAGCAAGGATCACTGGATTTCGGTTTCGTAAGCATTCGATAAACCTTATAAGCGATATATCCGATAATCGAGATACCAATAACGCAAACTGCTATATCTTGCCACATACCTATAAATTTACCTCCTATATATAACTAAATAAAACATAGGAAAGTTCTTAGCTGAATAAACCCACAAAGAAATTCCCCGTTTGATAAACAATGAAAGAAACGATCCATGCTAGGACACAAGTATAAATGATAACGAATATACCCCATTTCCATGAGCCAGACTCGTTGACAATAGCCGATATAGTCGCTATGCACGGAAAATAAATCAAGACGAAAAGCATTAAGCTAATCGCTATGAGCGGTGTGAATACCAAATTACCTTCTGCGTTACGGTCTTGCTTCAAACGCTCCGACAGGGCTTGGCTGTCATCATCGGCATTCCCCGTGTATAATACGCTTAACGTGCTGACAACAACTTCTTTCGCCGCCATACCGGTAAGTAAACTTACACTCATTTTCCAATCGAATCCTAAAGGAGCCAAGACCGGTTGAATCGTCTGGCCGATACGCCCGATATACGAATTTTGTTGGTGGTCGATTGCCTTCAAGCGTTCTAACTCCTCTATCGTATCTGTTTTTTCTTGAGAATCCAACTCCGTATTTTCGATCTCCGCTATCTGGCGATCAAACTGATCTCCGCTCTCCGAATGTTTGGGGAAATACCCAAGGAACCAGATGACGATAGAAGCGACCAAGATGATACCTCCCATCTTGTGCAAGTATTGTTTCGCTTTCTCCCACATATGGATCATGATGGATTTGCCGGTAGGCATCCGGTAGGGGGGGAGTTCCATTACGAAAGGAACATCCTCCTCGTTAAACAGGAAGCGTTTGAAAAGACGGGCCATGATAACTGCCAGCAAGATTCCGGATACATATAAAGCTAATAACACAAAGCTGGCGTTCTTCGGGAAAAACGCCCCGGTCAGCAATACATAAACCGGCAGGCGGGCGCTACAGCTCATCAACGGATTTACCAACATCGTTATCATCCGGCTATTACGGCTCTCTATCGTACGGGAGGCCATGATAGCAGGAACGTTACAACCGAATCCCATCACTAAAGGGATGAACGACTTTCCATGCAGTCCCATCTTATGCATGATCTTATCCATGATAAAAGCCGCACGTGCCATATATCCGGAGTCTTCCATGAACGATATGAACATATACAGAATCAAGATATTCGGCAGGAACACGATAACACCTCCCACGCCACCGATGATACCATCCACGAGAAGATCCTTCAAAGGTCCTTCCGACATATGGCTGCGCACGAAATTACCGATCACCTCGACCAATGCCTCTATCCATTCCATCGGATAGCTTCCCAAACGGAAAGTGGCCTCGAACATGATCCACATGAATAGGATAAAGATAGGGAAGCCTAAGACTTTATGCGTGACGAATAGATCGATGATCTGCGTACTCGTTGCCTCTTTGATCGTATTTTGCTCGTAAGTCTCACGCAACGCTCCGGAAATAAAGCCATAGCGTGCGTTCGTGAATGCGGTCTCACAATCCTCTTGCAATAACTTTTCTATTAGGGCTGTATTACGGTCTCTTTCTTGGAAGATCGTTTCGGCACCGGGCAGCGTTTTTATAAATGTCTCTATCTCCCGGTCTCCCTCTAATAGCTTGATAGATAGATAGCGCTTTGACAAGCTTTTGGGTATATCCACGCTATTTTTCAAGGTCTTCCTAACATTGCTGATCCCTTTCTCTAAAGACTCTCCGTAATTAATATGGATATGACGGATGACAGGATCTTCTTCTTCGTATACCTTGATTACACGGTTAAACAAATCCTCTATGCCAAAGCCCGTTTTACTTACGGTCGGGATAATCGGTGCCCCGATCATTTTCGCTAAGGACTCATGATCGAATTTATTACCATGGCGTTCCAGCTCATCATACATGTTTAAGGCGATTACCATGCGAACGTCCATATCGATCAGTTGGGCGGTCAAATATAGGTTTCGCTCCAGATTGGATGCGTCGATAACATTGATCACCACGTCCGGTTGCTCTTCATTCAAATGCTTGCGCACGTATAATTCTTCCGGCGTGTAGGCGGATAGGGAGTAAGTACCCGGTAAATCTACGATGCGGAATGTATAGCCATTCTGTTGGAAGGTTCCTTCCTTGGCATCTACGGTCACGCCGCTATAGTTACCCACATGCTCATGTGCTCCGGACGCGAAATTGAAGAGAGAGGTCTTTCCGCAGTTCGGATTACCGACCAAGGCTATGTTAATTGTTTTTCCTTTATGTAATGCGATGGCTCGCAACTCATTGCCGGAAGGCAGGATAAAAGAGTCTGCGCTCCTGTTCGTATCTTGTACCGAGGTAGCTTGTTCCTTCTCGAAATCCGCCGCACTAACGACTTCGATCAATGCGGCGTCCGAGCGTCGCAATGAGACATCATATCCCATTACACGATAGTGAATAGGGTCTTTGAGCGGAGCGTTTTGTATAACGATCACTTCTTTCCCTCTGATAAATCCCATCTCGATAATGCGTTTGCGGAAAGCTCCGCGACCCATTACCTTTACTATAACACCTTTATCGCCTGTGCGAAGTTCTGATAATCTCATGTCCTATTAAATGTTACGCGAAGGTAGCTTGAAAACTTCGTACCACCAATACCAACTAATAGGTATTTTTTTAATTCCATGGGTTGTTTTTCGAGTATTTTATGTATGTTTGTGCCACAAATTTCAACTTTAGACAAATGAAACTACGAATTACTTTGTTCGCCACCTTATTGGTTCTTCTGTCTGCTTGTTTTACAGGCTGTAAAAAAGAATTGAAGGATTTCTCTTTTAGTTATAGTATGGAAAGTGTAGATAACTACAAACTAATGGTTCTGTTTGATAGTGACAAGACATTCCGTATCGAGGAGTATAATTATTATATGGATAATTTCGCCAAGAAACGAGATCCTAAAATTATGGAGGGGACATTGACTGACGAGGAGTTTGCTTCTTTAAAACCGATTCTGCAAAAATGTAATTTCTTTAAGATGAAAGACTCTTATGGCTTTGAGGAGGAGACGAACCGGGATTTAGGGGATATCATGTATCAGGTTTCATTTACCACGGAAGGTAAGGAGAAATTTATCTCTATCCGTAATAGCGATACTGGACAATTTTCCGCTTCTTTCGTGAAGTTGATCGGTTTTATCAATACATTCTTGAATAATCATAAGAATGACTAAACGCTTTTAGCCGGAGATGGATAATAAACGAAACCGGGTTCTATTGTGCTTAGGCTCTAATTGGGATAAAGAGAAAAATATGGAGCGCGCGGCGGAGATGCTGCGTGCTCATTTTGTTTTTATACAGTTTTCCCAGCCAGTTTATACGGAACCGATCGATTGTCCATTATCAACTACATTTTTGAATCGAGTGGCTGTTTTGTATAGCGAGGAGAGTCCGGCGCAAATAAAGGATGTCTTGAAAGATATAGAATGCTGCATCGGACGTAAGCCGGAAGATAAATCTTGTGGGCGTGTGCCGATAGATATTGATTTATTGCAGTGGAACGACCAAATCTTGAAAGCTGAGGACTTGACCCGTGAATATGTTCTAGATGGCATCTGCTCGCTCCTTGCCGCAGGAGAGAATGATGAATGGTGCCAATAGAAAACCAAAGGAGCCGCTGTTGCGGATCAATGCGTTGATACCTTTGCATATCAAAGAAAGAACTGGGTTGCTTCGGTCTGCGTTATAAAATCCTTTCTCTACTTTAAGCTTGAACTGGTAGGGTGCCAATAAGTCCTCATAAGTCTGTATGGGAAGGATTCGTTCGGCCCAATTACCTGTAGCCGGATCGCAAGTATTGTATGGGTCTTCCGGGCTTGGTAAACTCTTTTTCTCGATCGCTTTTTGGATGTCGGGATAGGTCAAGCCTCTAGTCTGCCGGGCCCATGTCTCTACTTCTTTTGGGGAGAAAGCTGGGCAAAGTTTCGTTATGAATTGCTCTCGTAATGTATAATAGTTGGGGGATTCCAAAGATCCACTTTCGCATCCGACCATCATCTTATGTAACCGTTGTTGGACATACGGGTTGAATGGTGTAGAGGCTGTCGTGAATAGTAGATACATGGAATCGTTTATATGGATTAAATCCTTGAAGAACAAAGATAAATCATAGACATGCTCTATCAGGTCCGTAGCGATTAAAAGTTGGGGGGAGACTTTGTTCCTTGCGCACCAGTCCGCAAAAACATCTGAATCTCCATGGAGTATGATATCGGGGCCTATTCCTATTATTTGTTTCAATAGCTGGATCGTCTCCACGGAAGATGGGTTAAGATCAATATAAATAACTTGTCCTATTCCTATAGATTTTGCCAGAATACTAAGGAAGCCGGTTCCTCCTCCATAATCGATTAGCGTGACATCGGAGATAGGGGTTTGTATCGCTTGAAGTCCTCTTTGCAGGCAATCTGCGTATATATGCATGAAATAGCTTAACGCCGGCTTTAAGTTGCCGATGTATCGCTTATTATAATCGCTGATCGGTAATTTATTATAGTCGATCGCTTTCAAACGTTCGGTTAATGTATGTAATAAATCACTTCTATTCTCTTTCATCATATATCATCTTGTATAAACGTATCCCTTGATCTTCATTAGAAAAAGCAGGGAACAATAATTGTTTTCGTTTATCTATCGCCTCTTTATCTATAGGTAGGGCCATTAATTGTTCGCAAGCCCGTATCATCTCATCCGGCGTATCGGCGATATGGCATAAAGGATCTAATCCGCTACCCGCTAGCATGAGATGATTGACAATCGTATGCCTTCCGGCGAATAAGCTGTTCAAAAGCTTTAGTTTTAGGCCGGTATCTTGAAATGTGATTAGCATATGAATTTGTGCGTTGTGGATCAATGCGTCCATACGTTCCTTACTGGGATTTGCTTCTACTTTTATATGTGGGTAAGGAGCGGCTGCCTCTCGTATCAAACGGGTCGGGTTCATGCCCGCTATTATGCAGGTATGTTTTAATTGGCTGAAAACATGCTTGGTGAGAAACAACACGGCTCGCTCATTCTCGATAACGGATAACTTGCCATGATATAAAATATAATCGGATTTTCCCGGTTCGGCCGTAATCCGGTTATTCTCGTGGAAACAAGGAACGAACTCGATCCTTTGATTGGGAAATTGTTTTCGTAAATAGTCTGCGTCTGTCGTGGATACGGCGATTATCAGATTTGCGCACCGTGCTATTTTTTGATAGGCTTGGAAACGCATGGCCTCGATCCTGAAAAAGGCATTGCGAACCAATCCTTTGCCCGACTTTGCCAAGTGGCGATAATAATCGTGCTCGATATTGCACTCCCGGAATATCTTCATCCGGTTTCTTAAACGGGGATCGTTCATATAATAACAGGAGTGGAGGCCCTCAAATAAGATCGGGTAATCATTTTGTAAAAGATTCTCGATCAAGCGATGATCTTTCCGGCTATATACATTGTAAGGGAGCCATGTTAAATTAGCGATTACCCCGGTACGGCGTTTATAATAGAAAACCTTGTCGCAAATGCTTTCTAATTCCGGTGCATGCGGACGTTCATATTCGAAACAATGTAATATGAGTTTCACGCCGCAAGCACGCAAGGCTTCCAGTTTATAATACACATCAATAACCCCTCCGTAATTGGCGGGATAAGGTATATTGAACGATACTATGTTGAGGTATTTATCCATCTGCTTAAATCTCCTCAAATATACGCGCAAATTGGCTAGCTTGCTCTTTCCGGGAATAATTCGATAGCTTATCCCGATTGACGGGCGAGGTCGTATATCCTTTTTCCTGCCATTCCTCATAGTAATGTTTCAAGAAATCGTACACCTCGTCTACCCGGGTTGCGGCCAGTCCGGAATGGGTCTCCTTGATGGCTTCAGCGAGGTAAGCCTCGTCACTCTGTACGCATAAGATGGGTTTTTCTACCGCAAGCGATTCAAAGAACTTAGTTGTCATGAAGCCTTTTGGACCAGACGTGTCAAACTTATTCGTCAAGGAAAGCAGCACCGAGCTTTTGTTCAAGATGAGGGGAATATCGGATGCTGGTACATACTCATGGTAATCCATGAAAGATTGCACCCCATGTCGTTCGGCCTCTTGGCGGATGATGGAGCGGGACTCTTGATCGGTATACCATACAACTCGAAAAGTTTCGGGGATAATGACCTTGTCCTCCGTAAGACGGGCGATGGCCGCAAATAATAACTCCGGATTTCGGATCGCTAAACTTAACAACCGTCCGGTATAGGTAATGATAAACCGGGAGGTCTTGATTTGTTGCGGATAGAACAACTCAGGATCGAATCCGTTATAAATCAGTCTTACGTTGGGATTATATTGTTTGAGTACCTCCACATGCCAAGGCGATACGGTCGTGACACAATCCGCTACCTCCAAAGCGTTATTTCGCTTTCTAAGTAACCGTTTGCGAAATCGCTTTGTGATGAATGCGTCTAACCATGAAAATGTATGGAATTTATGCGATATATATTCGTTGGAGGCGTATTGCTCGATAATATCTCGTAAATCCACGACGAAAGGGAGGTTGGTATGGATCGCTAACGTCTTGGCGGCGGTTAAAGGAAAGGTGCGGTATGTGCTACACAATATTCCTTTGTACTGGTTGGTCTTTATTAAGGGAATACATGCGTTGATTATTTTCATGTCTTTATAACCAAACAAGATGTCTAGAAACATGACCCACATCCATTCGATATGCTTTGAGATCTTTCCTGATGCTTTGTAGTAGCGGACGCAATACACGTCCGCATACCCCGTAAGGAATTCGAATGTATTGTCTTCTATGTATTCTGTCACTACGGTAACTTCCCATCCCATGCGTGTCAAATATTTGCATAGATATCCCATTCTGGGGGCGAAAGCGGGTGGGAACATATCACATATGATAAGGAGTTTATTCATGGATTCAATCAGTGTTATAAGAATAGACGAACGACTTCAAACGCTTCCGCATAGGTACATCCCGCTTGGACACCCCGTGCTCTCGCTAATGAATAGATAAAGTCCTTGGATAGATAATCTCTCGCTCCTTGCGATTTATAGGCTTTCAATGATTCTACCTTTGCGTCGATATGGCGCTCTTCCAGCCTTACAAAACATTGTGTATTGAATGTCAGGTTGTTCCAGATTAACTCATAACCTAATATATTCGTGTTTTTGAACGCTCGTAGACCCTCTTGGGCGATCGTCGTATGATCTTGGTGGATGTCGTGCAAGCTAGGGATGAAGACTAGGTCAAAATCGGATACTTTTTTCAGGCGTATTAACTCCTCTAATATCTCTTGTCTTGCGTATCCCAGTTTTCTTACTTCGTAATTGTATATGATTAGGTTTTCCGGTTCTATACCTAAGGTCTGGGTCGCTTGCTTGACCTCTGTCTTCAAGATATCTTTCGGAAAACCCTCGGGAACCGATTGCTGTGCGGTGGAGAAAGCCACATAGGTCACTTTTTTACCATCTTCTATCAGGCGTGAGATAGTTCCCCCCAACCCAAGTTCCCCATCATCCGTATGAGGGGCGAGGACTAAAATATTTTTACAATTAGTAATCATTCTTTCTGATTTATTTGAATACAGGGATTTTATTGTTTTCACTGCTTCGCTAATTCTTTTAATAGCTGGGCGTATAATTTACGTAAATAACTTCCGGACCCTTCTTGTACGGAGTCATTATGCCATAGTAAAACCAATTCACCTCCTACATTATTTACTTGTTCCACTAAATTCCGGCAATAGGTTAAAGCCCTGTCAAAATCCAGTCCCATATATTTCTCCTCCTCTAGGGTACAATCCATTATAATAAGCGGATGTAGTCGGAGAGGAGATAGCCGGCGGGTGATCGGATTGATCCAACGAACCGGGTAGCAAGTCCCTAACCGGAATCCGGAGACATCGGCGTACCCCATGGTGAAATCGTCCGTAACCCCAGCAGCCTCTATTTGGTCCATATCTTCCGGTTCCCGGATTGCCAAGAAATGATGACGGTTGAACCGAACATTTTTACCGATATGATCTTCCAGACCGGTTTTCTCTTTCCGGATAAGGCTGGGAGTCGTACCCGCTTGGTAGCTACTATGCAAACCAATAGTTACATTATGCTCTAAAGCACTTTTTATCAATTTACGAATATCTTTATTCCTCAAATCGTAATGAGGTTTGTCGTGCTTGGCTTTCCCCCCGTTCCGGATAAATAGGATAGGGTGACATTGTTCCTTCCCTATCAAGTCCTGAAGGATACTATTCTGGCGGAAAAACCAAGGGAAGGTATAAAACGGGTCTTTCTCAAGGGAACCGAATTTACCTTGAAAGGATTTATATAAACCTCTTCTATCTCTAATAGACCGTATCAAACCTTTCCACGAACGATATAGAGTCGGAGAATCTACGTCGTGCGTGAGGTAGATCTTCCGGATTTGCTTTTTTACCTCGGGTACACGTAACCGGGATTGGCGCAGCCAACGATGAAGCAGCATGCGATATTCATCCACGATCGGACGATGCAGGAAACCGGCCCGGTAGGGCAAGGACTCTTTACCGGGAAATCTTCCATGCTCATCCCGAAGTCCACGCCGTACCATCTCCTCGTATCTGGAAATGAGAAAATAAGTACTTGCGATGATATCGGCATGAACCACCCATGTATCTCTTATCCATTCCTCTTTCGGCGAGCCGAATAACAAGGGGATACCTTGAACCTCTTGCAAGGGGAGTTCCGGTAAGGAAGCGGGAGTCCCGTATGTTTGTCCATCAAAGAAGCCGGATGGAATGATAACGACGTTATATCGGTCGAATTTATTGGGATCAGCCGTGTACCCGATCGTTTCCACCAGTTCGCTAGGGACATCATCTCCTACAAGAAAGCGTATTATATAATGTAAAGTGCGATTTTTCATACCCATTTGCTTAGTTTAATGCGTGCTCTGTCTAATAAACTCAATTTCCCCCTAGATATTGTGAAAAATGGGGTTTGGATAGCTCCGAACTCGCGGAAGAAACGTTCTACTCCGGGTAGCATAGACCCTTCGAAATCAAAGACCGTCGTAAATTGAGAAACGAAATGAAGACATTCCCACAGGACGTAGCTTTGCGCTCCGGAACCTCTATAGGCCGGATTTCCTCCTCCTGCGAGATAGTAAGCCGATCGATCTTGCCATACGATGAAAGCGGCCGCATGTAAATGGCCTTGCTCGTCATAACCTCCCCATAAATCACCTTGTCCTCTTTGCCGGCAAGTGGCGATCAAGTCTTTCAGTACATTCGTGTCTTCCTTGATTCGTACATGCTGGCGATCAAATGTTTGGGCTTGTACAGCTAGGAACTCATTCAAAGGAATCCCTTTTTTTACGGATATATGGTATTTATTCTGCGCTTTCGCAATATTTCGCCGGATATTGGGGCTCATATTCTCCCATACCGCTTGATGATCCCGGATATTTTTTAATAAATAGGTATAACGTGTCGTTTGGTTATATCCCGCCCAATAAAACGGAAGCCAATCCGTAATGTCATAATTGAAATTTTGCAGGAAGTGCGGATAGCGTTTTAGTTCTTCCGTGAATTGTTTGCATAGTTCTTGACGTCGTCCTAACTCGGTCGTATATTTCGTGTCGGAGGAACTTGCGGCGAACCAAGGGCCCATCGTTTGGGTGTAAGAAGGCATTGAGACAATATCGGAATGGGGGACGTAAAGGGGGAGGGTTGCCTGTATCCTTCCCTTTTGTTCTATAAGCAAGACATCCCATTTTTTTTCTCCGCAAACCGTATCCAACCACCAGTCATGTGAGAAGATCGGTATATTTTTTTCAGTATTGCAAAGTAAACGATATTTGTCTTTATTACTCATTACAATTTTGTATAGGGGCGGGGTTTGCCCGCCCCCGCAAATTACTTGTTGGCTTTTAATGCCTCAAATATTAATTCGGATAATTCGTCTGCCAATTCGGGATTGTCCTCGACACATTGTTTTGCCGCATCACGACCCTGTCCCAATTTGGTATCATTGTAGCTGTACCATGAACCGCTCTTCTTGATGATATTCAGTTCAGAACCAAGATCGATGATCTCTCCGGAACGGGAGATACCTTGACCGAACATGATATCGAACTCTGCCTTGCGGAATGGAGGAGCCACCTTGTTTTTTATAACTTTCACACGCACTTGGTTTCCCTTGATCTCGTCACCATCTTTCAGCTTTCCAATACTACGGATATCCAAACGGACAGAAGCATAGAATTTCAATGCGTTACCACCTGTCGTCGTTTCAGGGTTTCCGAACATTACACCGATCTTATCACGCAATTGGTTGATGAAGATACAGGTCGTATTCGTCTTATTGATTGCGGCCGTCAACTTACGAAGGGCTTGCGACATTAGACGAGCTTGCAGACCCATCTTGCTGTCTCCCATATCGCCCTCAATCTCGGCTTTAGGAGTCAATGCGGCTACGGAGTCGATAACAATGATATCTACGGCGGATGAACGGATCAATTGCTCGGCTATTTCCAAGGCCTGCTCACCGTTATCCGGCTGGGAGATCCATAGGTTCTCTACATCAACGCCTAGCTTCTCGGCATAGAAACGGTCAAAAGCATGCTCCGCATCGATAAATGCGGCGATACCTCCTTTCTTCTGCGCCTCGGCGATCGCATGGATCGCTATCGTTGTCTTACCAGAAGATTCCGGACCATAGATCTCGACGATACGTCCTTTCGGATATCCACCTACGCCCAGCGCTGCGTTTAAAGCGATAGAGCCTGTCGGTATCACCTCGATATCCTCGATGCTTTCATCGCCCAGTTTCATGATCGAACCTTTTCCGTAGTTCTTCTCGATTTTATCCATTGCCGCACGTAAAGCTTTTAGCTTATCCGTGTTAGCGGCTGGTTTACCACCTTCTTCTTTCGCTTTTTCTTCGAACAAATTTTCTTCTTTTGCCATATGTGTCCCTTATAAATTAAGGATTTGATTTGCATGGTCTTTTGTCTTCACCTCTTTCGGCCCGATGATATTGGTAACAATACCTTCCTCGTTAATGATAAAGGTGGTCCGGAGAGTCCCCATGTATGAACGTCCGTACATTTTTTTCTCAGCCCACACACCAAACTGTTCTTGTAAGGCCGTGTCTGTGTCCGCTATTAAACGGAAAGGTAAGTTTTGCTTTTGTATAAAGCCTTGATGCGATTTGGCGCTATCTTTGCTTACTCCGATGATCTCGAAGCCTTTCGCTTGTAAGGCTTGATAGCCGTCACGTAAGCTGCATGCTTCCGCCGTGCAACCGCTCGTATTATCTTTCGGATAAAAATAGAGCGCTACTTTTTTCCCTTTATAGTCACTCATCTTTACCTCTTTACCGTCTTGATCGGTTCCCAAAAACTCGGGAACCTTATCGCCTATTTGTATTGCCATATTACAATTCTAAGTCAATGTTAAACAATTCATGCCAAGGCAAACCTTGCTCATTTAGCTCTTTCATGAATGGGTCCGGATTGAATTCCTCCACATTCCATACGCCCGGTTTCTTCCAAATGCCTTGCATAAATAATTTGGCGCCGATCATGGCGGGAACACCGG